>Ga0233401_1000046_pt1 | contig 58642 bp, 60 predicted proteins | sample 49DmetaG_FD_190067 | JGI IMG/M metagenome (GOLD analysis project Ga0233401, IMG submission 190067) | Seawater microbial communities from Monterey Bay, California, United States - 49D | ecosystem: Environmental > Aquatic > Marine > Coastal | place: USA: California | collected 2016-10-03
AGATTTTTAATTTAGGATTACATGCAGCAATATCATAAAGCCTTTTTTCAATCATTTGAATTGAAGCTTTATCAATCTTACTCATACCAAATCTTTTAAAATCGGCAATGTATGAAATTTCAGTAAATCCTTTCTTTTGTGGTTTTATGGCAGGTTTAGTTTTCTTTGCCATATTATTTGAAAAGGTTTGTGTAAATCTTTTCTTCTTATCACAGGTATCAATTGTAAATTCTTTACTGAATATATTTGTTAATGTACTACCTACACCATTAGTTCCTACAACTGTTCTTTCTTCAGTATCATCAAAATTACTTCCTGTCTTTAGGTTACTGAAAATCATTTCAGGTACCCACTCATTATACTCTTTATGAATTTCTACAGGAATACCACCATTATCCCAGATTGATATCTTATTTGTTTTAATATCAATGTTAACCTTTACTTGATTAAGTTTAACATTTCTCTTATGCTCATCTACAGAATTAGAAACAATCTCGTCAAAGAGTTTAAGGAAACCTGGATTGTAGGTAATCTCTTTAGGGATTAATTTCCAACTTCTTCTATCTAACAGATAAACTTCCTCAGTATGCGGCTTAACAGAACCAATGTACATACCTGGTCTAAGTAATACATGTTCTGTATCTGTAAGTTTCTGATATTTCTTTTCAATGCTTACTGCCATTCTTTAGATTTATTTTTATATTGAAAAATATTAAAAGGTTTAATTACCTACCAAGTTCACTTCTTAATAATGACCTAAGATAAAGTTTGTAGGAGTCTAAAATTTTAATAGTATCCTTTGACTTCCATTTATTATAAAATATGTTGATTAACTGCTTAAGTCCTGGGTAATGTAAATTAGTATTAGATTTATTTAAGATAGCTTTTTCTACCCATTTCATATCATCTTTAATGTCTACAAAGTTCATAGCTCTTTTTAATTTTTGATTGCTATCCATCCAATCCCATTCTTTTCCGCTATTGATCATCTTTACCTTTATGTTTTTTCTTTCTCCTATACTTCTTTTTATTTCTTACAGGTGTTGGGACACGAAGAGCATCAAACCATTCTTGTTGAGTTAACTTAACTTCTTTTAGTTTTTTGCCTTCGTTATCTTTTTCCATAGTTTATTTAATCCACTCTTCAAACCCATGAGTATAGGCATCAATTGGATCCATCTCTGGAGATTCATCTAATAGGTTTTCTGCATACTGCTTTACCTCGGCTCTTAAGCCATAAGCAGATGCTTCTGTTAGAATTTCTTCAATGTGTTCTTCTTCGGTGATCATTCGGTATGGTGTCGGTTCTTTCATGTTATTTATGTAATGTTACAAATTCTCCGAAGTGCTTATCGAATATTTCTAACAGGTTATCGTAATCTCCACCCATCATTTCTGCCGTAAGTTCTCCTCGCTCTTCCGGTTGATAGTGAAGTTGTTTTGCTAATTTTTGTGCCAATCCAATTAATGCAAATGCATTACCATCTGGCCCACTTAAGTCTACGTGGATCTCTTCGGATCCAGGCATTGGTTTTGTTGTTATTGCCATTATCTACTTTTTAAAGATTCAATTTTTTCTGTACCGGTATTGATCATTCTAAATACTTGGTTCCACTTACCTTCATCAGCAATCCATTCAATGTCATGAGGTTTATGTTTCATTTGCCAATTTGATAAAGCATGACCGTTGCCTGACATTTTAAAATCACCTTCTGAATTTTTCTTAAATCTTAGGTAATGTATATTGTCACACATACAACTTACCGTCTTGATAATTACCTCTCTTGCTTCTTTCTTTACGATTAACCGTGGAGGATTTTGTAGTAGTTCTTGATATTTAGACATATTCCGTGTTTTTTAATTATATTATAAATATAATCAATTTAATTGGGAATTGAAAATAAAATGAGATCTTTTTTCTAAAAGTTATTAACAATTTAAATAACAGGATTTTCAGCTCTCATTTTTTCTAAGAGTTTACGAGATATGATTTTTACCTCTTTTGAGAATTCACCCTTATCAATAATCCATTGAATATACCTTGCATCTGTTTCATAAACTTCTTTAAACGGTTTGCCTTTATTTTTACCAAAGTTAAATACGATTTCTCGTTTACCGTTTATTTCAGCAAATTTATATTTACCGCTAAGGTCTACTTGATCTTTTCTTGATTCATTTACAACATCATCAATTTCTTTTGCTGTTGTAGGCATATCATAAAGTTCTTTTTGCTTTTGAAATATTTCCATTGTTGCACGAATATCAACATCGGCTCTATGAGCGCCTTCTAAATCTTTTCCTGTATATTTTTTATATGCAGTACTCAAATCTCTACGTTCATATTTTGAATAAATTAAAAAAGGATCTACTACAGCTCTTTGGCGATGCGAGAATGCAATACCACTTCTCATAAATTCCTCTACGAGCATTGGTACATCAAAGTAAAGAGCATTATATCCACCTAAGTCACTATCATCAATAAAGTCTAAAACTTCTTTTGCTATTAAATCAAATTGTGGTGCATCTTTTAACTGTTCTGGTGATATGCCATGCTTGTCTTGAGCTTCTTCTCTCATAACTGCATCTGGGCCGGGATTAACTAATGACTGAAAAGAATCTATTTCATTTCCTTCAGAATCGGTTTTTATCATTGCGATCTCGATAATTCTATCGCTACTTGTGTTTACTCCTGTGGTTTCTAAATCAAACCAAACTATGTTTTTTACATTTTCCATATTATACTTTTAAACTATACTATTTCCAGAATCTCTCTGTTATATTTTATATAGCTAAAAAGTAAAAAGGTTTTAAGATTTTGTAAAATGATTATTACAACACTAATCCTCTGGTATCAAATTAGATATGGATACAGGTAATTGTTTCATTGTACTATTTAATTGAGATAGTGTAGAATTAATTTTATTCATTGACCTGTTTATTCCACCATTATTGTTTGCTGATTTCTTTTCATCCCCACCGCCACTGAATGCGTTATTAATAGCTCCACCAACTGCATCACCAATACTTGAACCTTGGTTACCTAAAATATCTCTTATCTCTTCTACTGCATCTGCTAGTGCGGCATATGCCTTTTTATTAGAACTTAATTCCCCTGCTCCTTTAAATAGATTTGCAAACGATTCCGCTTTCATGGAATCAATAGAATTTACAGCATTAGAAATTGATTGAATATCAGTAGCAGCTTTTGCTAATGAACCATCCTGTGCATAAGTAGATAATTCCGTTATAAAACCTTGCATATGATCTAAGTCAGTTCGGAATGCAGTGTCTTTATAATACTTAGCAAACGTATCACCTATAGAAGTAAATATAGTTTCAATACCTTCTGCTATTCCTGCAGGATTTTCTAAATCTGCAAACGCCTGAAGACCTTCAGCAATATCAGTCAGTGCAGAACCAGCACCATCTACATTTTCAATACCTTTTTGAACCAAGTTCTCATCCCAAGAAAATAACCAATTACCATCAGTCTCTTCCATTCCACCAATTTTCATAAAGGCACTACCTACAAATGACAGAGAATTTTTAACTGCCGTAGCAAGCTTACCTTTTTTACCGAAATCAATGTCTCCCATTTCTGCGAATGTCTTTAACCCTGTTGCTATATTAGTAAGTTCTTTACCAGCTCCTTTTACGGCATCTATACCTTTTTCTACAGTGTTCTCATCCCAACTAAATATAAACCATCCATCTTCCTCTTCCATTCCTCCAATCGCACTAAATGCGGTTGATACAAAAGATAGTGAATTACTTACAGCCATTCCAAGTTTACCACCAGGACTGAAGTCAATCTTTTTCTCTACTAGTTCTTGGAATGATGATAAGCCTGTTGCAATGTTTGTTAATTCTTTACCTGCACCCTTAACAGCATCCACACCTTTTTCTACGGCATTTTCATCCCAGCTAAATGGACCCCAAGAATCTTCAGTTTCCATTCCACCTATTGTGGCAAAAGCTTTACTAACAAAACCTAATGTATCCTCTACTGCTACTTGTAAATATCCACCATCTTTAAAAGATTCGGAAGTTAATCCATATTCTATTTGTAAATCTAAGAATGATTTTAGCCCTGTAGTTATATCTGTTAAAGCTCTACCTGAACCTTTTACGGCATCAATACCTTTTTCAACTAAATTCTCATCCCAGCTAAATGGACCCCAACCATCCTCAACTTCCATTCCGCCAATTGTGGCAAATGATTTACTTAAGAAACCTAAAGTATCTGTAATTGCTACATTTAAGAAACCTTCAGCTTGAAAAGCTTTTGCATCTAATTTATATTTCTTCTTAAGATCTAAAAATGCAGCAAGGCCTTTAACTATAGAAGAAAGAGCTTCACCTGAATCCATCACAGAATCAATACCTCTTTCAGTAGCATTAGGACTAAATGTATTTCCAAATACTGCACCAAATAATCCGCCAGGACTTGCAGGTTCTCCACCTGCCTGAGCAAATGCTCCACTAACAGAACCTAATGCAATTGCAAGTTCTTGTGAATCATCTTCAGTAAATCCTATTGCTTTAAATTTAGTAAGACCTACTGATAATTCTTGTAATGCCATACCAGCAGCACCATACATCGCAGCGGCAGCAACACCTGCACCACTCTGTACAACTCTAGTAAATACATTACCAATATTTGCAAAGAATCCTGCTTCTGGATCAACGCCAGCAAAAGCCATCGCAACAGCACCTAATGTATATGATAAATCTTTAGCTTCTTTTTCTTTAAAGTCTACCTTTTTCATTGCCTGTAAACCAGGGGCTAATTCTTGTAAAGCTAAACCAGCAGCTGCATATAAAGCAGGCCCTGCCAAAGCTAAACCAGCAGTTGCACCAACGGCTAATCCTGCCAGTGCCATAATTCCACCTACAGCTACGAGCACCAATGCCTGAACACCAACATCACCTAAAGACATACCTTTTGTAGAGTCTGCAAATGGCACATATCCCAAACTAAATACCATTAATCCTAAACCGTTTACTGCCATAGCCAAGGCACCCATTAAAATATTCTTCATACCCATCTTACCAACTAATGCAGCAGCTCCACCTATTGCTAGTATTGTAGCACCTTGTATAAGAACATCACCAATACCATTTCCTTTTGTAGCCATTGAAAAGAGTACTAAACCTAAAGCAAAAGGTATTAATGCTACACCTAAAAGAGCTAGGCCTAATGCACCTCTTCTAATTCTTTTAGACGTTTTCTTACCACCTAATATTGCAATGGCACCAGGTATTAATACTAGCGAAGCTACCATACCTATTAAAATAGCAGGAGCCATTATTATAAACATTGTAGAAAGTGCAAATAAACCAATTCCTATTGCAAAAGATTTTAATGCATCTCCTACTTTATCTAAAGTCTTTGCTCCTCTACCTATTCTTTTAGAAAATTTCTTACCACCTATTAGAGCCATAATACCACCAACGGCAGTCACAGCTAATAATAAAAACGGTATTGCTATTAAACCTAATGGAACTAATATTGCAGATAAAGCTAATCCTTTTGCAAATTTTAAAAGTGCATCTCCCATTAAGGCCAAAGTTTCTGCACCTTTCTTAGCCTTTTTAGGAGTAGTCTTAGATAAAGCTTTATCTAATTTAGTTATATAAGCTGTAAATTTATCAATAGCTGATTCAGGTACAAAAGCCCAAATCATTAATGCCTTTGCAGATATCATTGCAGCACCAGAAGCAACAGCAAGAGCATCAGCACCTGCTTTTACTTTTTTAGGTTTTATACCTTGAAAGGCATCAAGTGTATCTGTTACAAAACCTTTAAATTTACTTAAAGATTTCTTAGGTACTAATAACCATAGCATCATGGCTTTGGCTGTTAGTTTTGCACCAAGACCTAAATCTTCTAATGTAGCACCAGCATTACTTTTCTTAGCCTTACCACCTTTTTTACTAAACATTCCACCTAAAGGATTTCTAGAGGTGTTTGCTTCAATGGCAGTTAGTAATTGAGTTTGTGTAAATGCTTCATCTATTAATAAACCTACTTGATTTGCATTGGATGAATCACCACCAGAGTTTGCTATTACTCTAAGTAAGTCAGTTTGTTTTTCTAACTGATTAACAACCTCCTTCGTAAAATTACCGCCACCGTCACTACCGGTAGAAACTGCAATAAGAGCATCTAATTTTTCATTAGTGCTCTGTGCAGCGGCCTCTATTTTTGATAGAGGGTCCATTAAATCTTTAAGAGTTACAGCAGCCATTCAATCTATTTATTTATCAGAACTTCGGCATACTAATCTTTGGCATAGATGGAGCTTTAAATGAACTCATCTGTTTATTCATAGACTTAGACATGCTGTCCGTATTATATTTATCCGAATAGGATTGAGTATTCTGTTTATCCTCGTCGTTACGATCCTTAAGAATCTCATTAAACATTTCTAAAGTATATTCATACTCATAGAAAGGAAGCAAATCCAGCTCTGAAGGCTGGAGATGCAACTTTTCTAATAATAGTACTCGTACTTTATAAAAGTTCAGAAGAGATATCTTGAATAATAAAGAGAGCTTTGATCCCGCCGGGAAACGTGAGCGGGACTGCGACCTCCTCACCACAGCTTTCACACGGAAATGAAAATTCCGGCTTTACACCTATTTTTGCTTTTTCTACCAATCTATAAATAATTGAGTATTTGCTAGAATCCCAGCCTTGAAAATTTGTAATAGCTGAAAATATTTCTTTATCATTAAATCCTCTCCATTCTCTTTGAATATAAGGTAAGATACCTAAGGATGATTTATCCCAAGGTTTATTTTCTTCTTCTCTTTTTCGTATCCAATCAGTAACAGATCTCATAACTCCAATTGTTGGTGGTGCTATTGTTAATGTACCATGATTTTTAGTTGTAACAGTAAAACATTTATTTTCATGGTCATAATACTTTTCTAATAAATCATCTTTATCATTAAATTGAAGATTGCCTGTTCTAAGCTCTACTGACTCTTGTGATTTACAGGTTCCTGTTTTACAATTCTTTTTTGTAACTGGCATCATCAGTTTATTTTCACCATCTTTAAATGTTAACTCTCTAATAGATAAGATTAAGTATATTCTATCCTCTTCTAATACATCTCTATACGATCCCCTTTGGTTACCATACATAATTTTTGTACAGTTCACTAGAAGTGAGTTTAGCTTTTCATCTACATCTAAAATATTTTCTTCATCTAATGTAGAGAATTCTCTAATCTCACCAACCCTTGCGGCTCTAATATGAATTTCAAAATCTTCTCTATAAAATTGTCCACCAGATGGAAAGTTTACTAAATCCAATTTAACATATCCTGTTAATGATTGTATTCTTTGTATTTCTGGGTCGTCTATAGATGTTACACCAGATCCTCTACTGGTATCTACCTTGCCTAACTCGGTAATTTTACCATCGGCATTTGTTTTTACTTCAGCGGTAGTATCTATTATACCTTCAGCTGCCTCAAATTCTTTTTTAATGTTGTCTTCGTGACTACTCATAATTATTTAGTTTTTATTAATTGTTTTTCAGGTGCGGTTTCCTCTACTATATGTTCAACTATTAATTGTCGTACATATCTGGATACTGGCAGCGGTTTTGTTTTATTCTCCATTGATTTCTCGATAATAATTGCATTTAAATTGTCTTCATCTTCTGGAGTTAAGAGTACTTGTAGTTTTTTAGTAAGTCTCTTTTTTTGTGGAATTAATTCTTGTACGCTTTCGTTATATCCATATTTAGGATTATCGGCTTTATAATTTTTTATCCAAAATTCTAGCCTTTCCATTATATGGCTTAATGATTCTTCAGATTCAAATTCTTCAAGAATAGTTTTTTGAAAAGATCTTGTTCCAAAATCTTTAACTGCTCTTTTAATATATTTACCTGCTCCTAAATTATTAGGATTATCATTAACTGAATAACCTACATAAACTTTTCCATCTGTTTCATTAATTACTTTAAAGATTGTCATATGTTTAGATTATATAATTTATAATATATATTAGAGTGAAGACAAAAAAACTGGCCCTAGAGCCAGTTTTCTATAAAAATATTTAAGAGTTTATTATGCTCCTACATTTTCTTCAACCCAGTGATCACAACGATAAGTCATTGTTAAATCAACTGCGTCTGGAGTTTCATAAGATAATTCATCTACAAAATCAGGTTGACCTGTAGGGAATACATCTTTACAGGTGATCTTTCTAAAGATATCTCCTGCTCTGTTATATTGTACAATGATCATACTTCCAACATAGTCTTTCTTTAATCCCATTTCACCAGTCAATGGATCATAGATTAATTTGTACCAATTACGGAATGTATTGTAAATGTAGTTTTCATTAGCTTCGTTTAAGTTAAGACTAAAGTTAACAGTCAGATCCATAAATGTTTGACCTGGCATACTTGCAAATGAACGGTCAGCAAATTTATATTTCTGTCCGATTGCATCTACAGCAGGGTTTAAGTTATTTAAACCTCCGATAGTTTTAACTTGCTCCAAGATTAAACCCGTATCATCCCCTAGTGGTGAAAATACAGTCACCTCGAATAGGTTAGGCTGAACAGGTTCGTACCTTTGGCTACTGGCCCTTGATTGGGTATAATGTGGTAGTGGCATAGTTTATTTTATTTTTTTTATATATTCTTATTTAGTTTCTTCTTATTCAAAATTTCCTGCACTAATAGCTCCTGTTTTCAAAATTGTTGTTCTCTGTACGAGAATTTCCATTCCTCTTACCGGTTCAATGTATGTATCTAAGATACCAACATTTTGATCGATAACCTCTGGAGTATTATTAGTTTCATCCATTACATTTTTATAATCATAAACACCATCATCATTTTGAACAGTTGCTAAGAAGTTATCAGCAAGTGTTTTAATTTCTAATCTTGTTTGTGCTGTATTAAATTCGAATAGATAATTTCTAAGAATTGCATCAATTCCATCTTGAATGTAAATTACAACCTCTCTACAGTTAATAGAACTTAATGCAGATTTTGTAGTCTGCTGTGCAGTTTTATTTGCAAAGATTGTTGGACCAGTTCCACTTTGGAATACAATTGGATTTAATCCAAATGGTTCTAAGTATTCTCTGTCCTCTTTTCCAAGATTAAGTTCTAATCCTACAACTCCAGTTCCACCTACAACACCTCTTCGAACCCCTGCAACTAATGACCACGGTAAAGCGTTTTCATATTTTGCAATAAAGTTATTTGAAATGTATGCAGCCGGTACAACATTTATATTTCTACCTAAATCCCTAACAGTAATAAACGGATAATAGAATGCTCCCCAACTCGCACCTTGTGTTTGAGATGGTAATGAGTATCTTACCGTAGGATTCTTTGCAAGATCACCACCAGTAGAAATAAATCTAGATGATAAGCTTCCGGTTAGATCTTTAAACGAAGGATCTGTATTGCTCTTAAAGTCTTTAGCAGACGGAGCATTTAATATTGCGAATGCATTCTTTCTAGTAGAAGCTAATATTGTATAGATCGCCTTAGATCCACTTTCAATACCGTTTCCGAATGTATCTACAATATATCTAAAGTTAATTACATCTCTATCAGTTAATGCCTTAAATAAATTAGTTCCATTTAAAGTACCGTTTAAGATTTCATTTTGTCTTTCATTAGTTCCATTAGGTACATGTGAAGGAGTTAATTTAAATCCATCTAAAGTAAATACATTTAAATAATCAACCCATGCATCAATAGGATAATATAACTCTACCTTAACAATACCTGCGGCAGTTGTTGTTGATATTTCACTTTGGCATGTTACTAATAAGGCATTTTTACCTACCGGAATAGTACCGTATTCAGCATTAGTTAATCCACCTTGAACAACATTAATTCTAGTTAATCTTGAATGTGGCACGGAAGGAGAACCTTCAGAATGTATTAGATAATTACCAACTTTAACATCGGCTGCATCAGGATTATCACTAACGATTAATACTTGGTTAGGTTTTAATGAAGGCTCAGTAGTTGAATCTGATATAATATCTATAGAAACGTTATTAGCACCTTTTAGTGTTTGTATTCCTAAAGTTCCTACCGGATAAGTTACACCAGTTGTTGCATAATCGGTATCGATAAAAACTCCACCACCAGCAGGATCTAAAGTAAATTCAGCATGCGGTGTTGTATTAGTAAATGCATCTTCCTGGTATGGTGTTACCTGAACAGATGGCAAATAATAATCACTATCAGATATTGCGATAGTTGAGATTGCAGAAGTTGGTGTAGCTGTATGAACATATCCATAATCAACAGCGTTAAAAACCAAATAACTTAAAAACTCATTACCACCATTCAAATATACCGCTTCATCACCATCGGTAAGAGTACCGTTTGAGAATTGGCTATATAATGTAGATCCATATCCACCTATAATATTAGAATTATTAGGATCGGCTAATATAGCTTCATCAGTAACAAAACCAAAGTCTGATTCATTTATATAATTATAAGTTATTGGAAAGGCTGCTGGGAAGTCAGCTAATGTTGTATTTCCTGCACCTGATAATACTAAAGTTACAGTATTACCTACAACGTTTACATTTATTACAGGAATATATTCTCCAGAAACCGCGCCTAGTATATAAGTTCCTACTACAGTATCAGAGTTTGCGGTAAATCCAGCAGTTGCATCGAATAAAGCATCGCCTACAGTACCTTGTATCTGTATTTGTATATTTCCACTTGATAATTCTACTGTGTTAATTATTTCAGCAACTTGTTCAACTGAGTTTGGTGTTGTTCCTGTACCAGCATAACTTAAGTCAGATACGATTGATCCACTATAAGATAAGAAATTAACATCTTTTTGTAAATTATTTGCTTGTGTCCATTCTAAGTTATGTCCTATCATATCAATTCCACCGGCAACTCCATCAATTAATGTATCACCATCAAAAAGATCTTCATTCACAGCGACAAATATACCGGTAGATGCAGTGTCAGCATTAATAACTTTTTCTACAAAAAGGTTATTACCAAGTAAATCTGTAAAGTTAGGAATAAGAGATGCAGTATATGTTGCAATAACATCAACTTCAGATTCATTAAAGAATTCAGCTATCATCGTATCAGATGAATCTGCTTGAAAGAATCTTCTTTTTAAACCTTGTGTCTTGTCAAAGTAAGTTTGGAATGTTGGATCTGCCGCAAACCTTTCATAAGGGGTAGCGGAATTAAAATCTCCACCAAAATTACCGTCTATTAAAAATACATCTACTAAAAAGTCAGATACTAAACTGTCTTTATCTAAAAAACCAGGTACATTTGCAGCACCGTACCATTCTTCGGCCGTTACATTAAAACCTGTTGAATTAGCTTGAGATGCCTTTCTTACAATAACTGAAACTGGTTTTTGACCTAAATTAGTAAAATCTAATAAATCATTAGTACTCGAAGAACTAAATGCTAATTTATCAGCACCTACATTATCTAAGAATGAGTCTGAATCAGGATAAAAGAATTTATCTCTGTTATACATTTTTTGATATTCTCCTAAGGCTCCAGCATTACCCTGAACATCAGGTGTTGCTGCTGTACCAAATTTAATATACTCTACCTTATCGGCAGCTGTTAAATTTAATAGGTTAAGTGCAAGAATCGGTCCTCTTTCCAACGCAGCCAAACAGCTTCTGTGGAAAAATGAATCCTTTCTTTCTAAGTTTCTATCAATATCACCATAAACTTGCTTAAAGAATGCGGTGTCAGGTACAAATACCGGAGTATTAAAAGGACCTGTTTTAGAGAAACCGACAATTAACCTTGTCTGATTAGCAGGAATACTAACTACTTGAGATTTGTCAAATTCAAATCTGTAAGTTCCTGCTGCTTTAATCGAAGCGATTTTCGGATCTAGTGCCATCTTATATTATTTTTTTTATTTGCTTTTTTTATATATCCACTAACCTATAACTTTTTATACCAGGTCATAGATATCAAAATTCAGTTGTCCTCCTTTTGCATCTTGTTCTAAGATAGCATCAATTTTATTCTGAATATCTTGTTCAGCGACGTCATGAATCTCTTCAGCAAAATCTGAAAAGTCTAATGTAAAAAAGAATTCAGAACTATTTATACAAGTCATTATTAAATCGTCATGACCTAATTGACCAGCATAGGTTCCGTTTGGTAATTTACCAAAGGTTGCCGCTTCATAAACAGTCTGCTTATCTTTTATTACAATTTTATTTTGTGTAATATATTTTTTAAAGTTTTGACAAAATATAGGTTTGTTATCTTTTTTAACCTTTAATCCAAATTGTTTTGTTTTTGCATCTATTCGATGTTTAAATTTAACAACCGATTCTTCATCAAAATCGTTTCTTTGCGGAAATACAGTTTCCATTCTTTTTATTAACTCACCACCAAATAAATTCCATTCTATAATTAGCTTTACATTTTCAGAGTAAAAAACATCATAAGCTAAAATATAAAGAGATTTCGCAAATTCTTCAATAGTATGTTCATTACTTCTAAATCTTCCTACTTGTCTAATTCTATAAAAATCAATAAAGCTACCTGGTGAGGTTACTTTTTTCCAGTCTACTTCTTCCATTATCTCCACCTTAAATATATTAATAATAGAATAGTCCCCACCAGTACCTTCAGCAATATCAACAGAAAAACACCAGTAATTTTCATCTTCTTCAGCATCATCTAAATTAAATTCAGGATCCCATAATAAACCAGAATAATCTACTTGCTCGTCTTCAAAAGCAATCATCTCTCTGTGTACAAAATCTATCTGATTAGTTGTCAATTTTTTAAGGCTATCAGCACCTAATAGTAATGATGATCCTGCTATAAACTGATTTCCATATTGTCTATTAAATGCTTCATCACTACCTAAGTTAGCAACCTCCTGTTTCATCCAGGCCTCATCTCGCCCAGGTACATCCCACCAATCAACTCTAAAGGGTGTATATTCACTTAATCCTTTATCGGCGGCAGTATATATGTCATAGAATTTATTAAAGCCATTAGGTGTACTTGTTATTATTACTTTCGAGTTTGTTGATGCGGATACTGTTGGATACACATTTTCATAAAAAGTATCAACAAAGTTTGCAGGTATATGCGCAAACTCATCCATAAATAATAAATGAATAGTAAAACCGATTGCTGCTTTCTTTGTAGTAGTCTGACCAATTATTCTACAACCATTATCAAACTTAGAATTAAATACATCCCATTTAAGTGTACCTGGTTTTAAAAAGAAAGGTAAATGTTCTAATATAGTTTTACCTTTATCAATGATCTCTCTTGTAGTTGCTCCTTTATTTGAAAGTATTAAAGAATTCTTATCAAAATTAAATAATGAATACCAAGCAATAAAAATAGATGAGCAAATAGTTTTACCTACTTGCCTACTTGCTAAACATACATTAAATCTTTCTGCTTGAAATTGCCTTAACATATCTTCCTGGTAAGGTCTTAAATTAATTGTCTGTAAACCATGATCGGTCATTACAGTACAATATGTATTTGCAAAGTATACAATATCTTTTGCACACTTTTTAATTTCTTTTATTTCTTCAGAAGAATAATTAAATACAATATTTCCTTTTCTTAAATTAGGATTACCTTCATAGAATGGAGTAGATGCTGGTTTATAACCTTCTTCTATTGCAAACATTAACTGTTCTACACTTTCACTTGACCATGAAAATGCTTGCTTAGCTTTACCAACATTAAAATCAAATCCTGCGCTAGGTGCTTGTGGTTTCTGTGCCATCTTCTTCTATTACAGCAAGAACATGATTTATATGAAGGATTTCAAACTTATCTCCATCCAATGTATATTCAGTACCCTTACCTATTGTTTTTACTATTTTATCACCTTTCTTTACTTCAAGGTCATCGGCTGCTTCAATTACTAAAGCTATCCTATTATATTTTTCATCGGGGAGTATTAAGCCACTATCAGTTCTTCTTTCCCCCTTTACTATTTCTTGTGTAAGAATATAACTATTCTTCATTTTCATCGCTATCGACATCTTGTATATCTTCTTCGTTAATTGTTTCTTGTAATGCTCGCATTAAATCTTTAGTACCTCTTGACTTAACACCGCTTTGTTTTTTATTATTGCTACTCTCTGAATTTCCATGATAAACATCAATATCTCTAGAAGTCTTTTTGGCATTTTCTTCAATAGCCACCATATACATTGTTTGGCTTTTAATAATATCCAATAAAGTTCTTTGTAAATCACTAAGTACTTCAAACATTCTTGGGGATACATCGCCTTCATTAATAATATCCATTAATTGTGAAATTGCAACTTCGCTATTCTCCATCTGCCTAATAAGCATACCTAATGCATATTCATCTAAATTAGATTTTGCTTGAATATACTCATGCTCAGCAATAATCTCTTCACTTAAATAAAACTTAAGTAAACTAGACATTACCTTTTTGGCCTTTCCTTTAGCTTTTGTTAAAGCAACTGCTTGTGTACTTTCAATTTTTACTCTTGATAATTCTGGCGTTTGATTTAAACCAGGTACTTCATCTGGCAATTCACTAAGTAAATCTCCAATACTATCTCTAAATTTATCTTTTGAGTTATCTTCCATTAATAGTTAATTTGTAATATATATTCCAGGTTATCTGGCATCCGTTACATCTGGTAACATTAATTGTGGTGATGCATTATCCAATAGTAAAGATAAGTGTGTATCTTTTACAACATATTGGCTAAGAATAAGAGTTTGTAATTCTTCTTCTATTGGCTTTGACCAAATTCTTATATTAGTTAAATCTGTTTCACATCCTAATAATTTCCAAGATTGATTATCTATTACATCAACTGGAGTATATGTTTTTGTTTGATTAAATATGAGATTTAATGTAGAAGTATTCTCAGGATTAACTGCGCCTAAATCTTCTAGTGTATTATAAATAAATAATCCTAATTGATTAGCAGTAGCATTTAAGTTAATTACAAATGCATACCATTTATTCTTTATAAAGGGTTGTGATATTTTCCACTTATAATAAGAATCATTAATTTTCATTATGACCCAGTTAGTAGTATATGTTAATGATACGAATTGTGTTGGAGGAAGTAAAGTATTTTCGTAAATCATAAAATTATTACTAGCCTCTTTATTAAAGCTAGGGGATCCTGTTAAAGTAATATCATCAACATAAGTTTCATCAATTACAATTGAATCTCCTATGATTTCAATTACCTTTGAAATACCGTTATATGATTGCGTTCCTCTTATGTCTACCCAATCACCAATTTGAATAGCATTACCAAAAGTAGGTAAGACACCAGTATTAAGTTGTACTTTACCATTTTTATTTACTATTGATAAAATCAGTATATTATTACCTATCGGTTTTTTATATTGTGGTCTTACCCAGAACGTAAAGGCTCTATCATCTTCTTTAGACCAACCGTCCTCATACTGATATTTAATAGATTCATCTCCATTTTTTATAGAATTTAATTCATAATGATATTTAGAAATTATTGTCCATTGATTATAAACATTTTCTTCTTTAATAATTAATCTTTTATCTAATCGTCTTCTAATATAATCATTACATTGTGTACCTATTGTGTTGTATTGATTGTCTTTTCTTACATCTCTAAATTCATTTTCTCTCTCAACTCTAAATTTATCTTCTACGTTGGAAGTTAATGCTTCTGTGCTAGCTTCTGCTTGTATTCCTTCTGTGGTATTTTCATAACCTACAGCTGTTCTTTTTTGATAAGGTACTAAACTAACTCTCCAATAAGATCCTGTATAAAGAAAATCATCAGCTTCTGCTATAGCATCTATTTCATACATCCTATTCATATATTGTTTAAAATATAAATAGTCTCTCATCTCTGGCTTAGCACCTAAACCGAATACTGCCTCAAACGCAGATTTAACAATATGAATTTCAAATTGAACAGGAAAATCCATCATCATAGGATTAAACTGTATTTCCCTTGTAGGCAATTCATTATCAGGAATTAGAATTTTTACCTCAGCTTCTTTAATGACATCAAATAAAGAATACTCTTTTAAAATAACATCTCTACTTCTTTGATCTGCCTTAGTCTTAAAGTAATCAACACAAAAACCAAACATGTTAGATGTGATTGCTGATAATTGATTGTACATTGAACTGGCTTTAGATAAGTCATAAGGATTCCATGAATCACCACAGCAATCAACAACTAAATTCGGTGTACCAACACACCCTTCGGATCCACATTCAACTTGAGGTACTCTACAAATAATACCGCCATCAGTTACTATCTCTAATGCAATTGATTCGAATTCTAAGTCACCATCACCTACCTGTTCATACCTATACTCTATCCAAAATGGTTTATTAGGATTTAATAATAAAGCCTCTAGATTCACATTAGTAAGATCAATATAATCAGAATATGTCACTCCATCAACACCCCACCTAAATTGTTTATTATAGTAAACACTGGTAGTTTCACCTTTAGTGACATCAGTATATCCAACAACTTCAACAACATTCTTATAAGGTTCTTGTAAGCTTATTAATATAGCATCGCCATTAGCATCTGTTTTTCTTCCATTAACTGCCATTGATTATGAATTTATTTGTTCGTATGAATCTTTTGGATTGCCTTCCTTTTTAAAAGTTTCTCCAATTATATAGGAACCTACGAATGGTGTGAGTGCAGCAAAATATGCAGCCGCTCCCATAAGATCAGCATTTTTAACAATTACCCATACTCCTATAATAGTCCATAAAGCAATTGTAATATACATGAGATTTTCTCTCTTGCTATTTTTTCCTTTTCTGAAAATAGAACTATCATTGCTTGGTCTCATGCTTTCACCAAAAATATATGATGCCACGAATCCAGTTAAAGAAATAAAATATCCAGCCAGTTGAGTAAAGTCAGTATCAAAGTATGTTGCGGTAACACCAACGGCCACCCATAAAAAGACTACTAAATAAGTAACGCATTCGCGTTTTGATTCACAACAACGATTAAGAAATGATTTCATATACAAACATTATTTGTTTATATATTCAGCTACTAATATGGAGTATAGTCTGTCTTTACAATTAAGATAGGGTCGTCTTCTTCTAACTTAGGATCAATATGATCTATTAAATGAAATGTTGATAATTTACCTTCTACTTCCATTGAAGTTAAAATATCTAATATTGCAGTTGCCTTCATATAGAAATAGGGCTTCCTTTCCAAATACTTATTTTCTAATATTTTAAAATCAATAAGTGTTTTATTAAAAAGATCCAATTCTTTTCTATCTAATAGTTGAGTTAAATCAAATATGCCTTCTAATATACTAAAATGAAAACTAAGAATCGGTAGACCTGATTCATTTTTAATTAGGCGCGTATATTTCTTATCATCATTAACACTGAAAGTTAACCATTCTAGGTTTTCTAATCTACCAAAAATAGACCAAAGAAAATAAATTGAATTAGGCTTTAATGATGGTGAAGGTACATAGCCAAAATCAGAAGATTTAATTATCTCTTTGTTTAGACGTTTACTAGTTTTAATTGCATTAAGGAATGAAGACTTCTTAATGCAATATTCGCCTGATATTTTAGAATAATTTTTACATTCTTTTTTTACTCTGTTAATAATTATACTATCAAAGTAATCATATTTAAATAAAGTAAATTTTATATGTGTAGGTATTCCTAATTCAAAAGTATTATCAATTAACATCTTTGCCCATTTGTTTTTCTAGTTTATCTATCGAGGATTGAACTTCTGATGGGTTATATTTTAGTGCTTCTTTATATTCACGTTCACCTATTTCATTAAATTTCATATAAAGTTCTAAAGCCTTAGGATTAGCATTCCATTCTTTTGCTTTTTGTTTTGCAGACTTTTTTACTTTAGTATAAATAAAACCAGGTACTCTATTGAATTTAGAAGATATTAACCTCCATGATTCTGCTTGTCCTACTGGATCTATTTTTAATGTATTAAACATGTTTCCTTGAATAGGAAACTTAATACTCATAAATCTATTAGTCATAAATGAATTCTTAGATTTATCATAATTGCTTGTCTTTTCCCATTGTGCATCTTTGCCAAATAGTACTTTTATATAATCAAATAATTTCATTAAGTTATTTTATATTTATATGAAGAAAAAGAAAAAGGTTTAAAAAATCTTATCTTGTGATTTGCTACCTTTAATAAAAGACATGTCATCTGAACTGCTATCATCATCTTTAAAGAACGATGCTTTAAATGAACTATCGGTCTCTTTAGCATATTCAGTATTCTCTAAAATAGATTTCATTGTAGAAATTGTTTTTAACTGTAAACCTTTTACATTCATTTTAGATTCAACTGATTTGAACATTTCGTCTAGGATACCTTCTGGTATAGATTCAGCAGCAAGTACCATAAGATTGACATTAGATTTTAGATTAGAAATAATCTGTTCTCTGCTCATATGCTTTGCATTCATAACTCTTACTGTCATATTTGCAAGGTCAGTAATATAATCATCATTATAAAGATACATGTGAGATAAGTGACCATGCTTTTCTTTGAACTCGGCGATAATAGCAGTTGCTTTATTTTCACTAATACCGTATCTCCTATTACCTTTTTTGTAATAGTAAGCAGGTGGTACATTATCACCAGCATCTCCTGTAAGTACTTTACGAAAACGGAAGTCTTCAGGGTCAACTTCTATAATAGAAACCTTTTTCTTTGCGACTAATGCTTTAAGTAATTTTTTAGCCTGATTCTCTGGTGACACAGAGGTTTTTAGTACATCAAATATATCATTAGATTGTTCTTCTTCAGTTTGAGAATCCATCCATTCAGAAAAACCTTGGTAAGTATATAATTTTTTATGAGCTGGTGAAAATAGAATAGTATGAGTATTATTATTTGTACTCTTATCTACCAATTGAACCAAGTCTCTATCACCAGTAAACATAATAACTGATTTGTCATTTGCAAGACATTCAGTATTCCATGCATACATTAAATCATCACCTTCAGCACCGTCAATTTTAGAAATAATAACACCTTGCTTAGATAGGATAGAAATAAAGTCAGCTGTTGCTTTTGAGAAATTCTCCCAGTTAAGAGCATCATTTTGTTTACGATTACCTTTGTATTCTGCTTCTGGGTAAAAGTCCTTTCTCCATGATCTTGAATCTACTGTCCAAACAACCTTATCGATAAGTCCTTCGAATAATCTGATCTGATATGCAAAGTCAGTTGCCAATTTTTTAACGAATGTTTGTACGTCTTCATCTGTACCTAATAAACCTGCCTTTTTAGATCTGCTAGGAATTACATATAAGGTTCTAAATAGAAAATAGTTTCCATCTATGACAAATGTATGTCTGCCTGTTTTTTTCATAATGTGTTATTTAATATAATTATAACAAAGATTAAAGAATTCTGAAAGAAGAATTTAAAACAATTTCTTCACATTCTTCCTTGCTCATTTTTGATTGTCGCAAATCATAGTATCTTTTAACTGCTCCACCTAGTTCTAAATAATTAGGAAACTTATTTATTAGTTTTTCTAAAAATTGTGCTCTCATTTTTCGTATATTTTAAATTTTGATAAATCAGGGTAAGGTAGAGTTAAATCTTCTTGGTGCCTTTTTGTACCGTCCTGGTTGTAAAATTGATTCATTAATAATAATCCTCTTGCTGCTAGTTCTGGCATCATATAAAAATTCCAACCAATCATATCAAAATTATCATCATGATAAGAACATTCTCTACGACCTGAATACCTTGCTCTTTTAAACCAATGATATGCTTTTAGACTATCAGTTAGTATTGCACCACCTTTAGATAATTTAAAATGTTTAAAAGGTCCAGTAAATGATACACACATATGAGTATCTGGTTTATACATATCAGCCGTAAATGATAATGCCGAATCCCAAACATTAGATCCCTTTAACTGATATGAGCCGGTTAATTTACCCTTAAAAACCTGCGGGTGTTTTTTATTCCACTTAACCTTTAATCCTGCATGAATTATTTCACAAGGGACTGATGGGTAAGTTCTATTGGGAATCATTATAGAATCATCTACTATTGATTTGTTAACATGCTTCTCATAATATAAAGCAAGGAATAAACCGTTACTCATATTATCTAATGCCACTGCATATTTAGAACCAGTGTATTGTGCTAACTGTGATTCAAATTCTTCTGTGTTTTTATATACACCGTATGCCATTATGCTCCGTTTACTATTGTTTGTAATTCATAAATACAAGCAAGCATTGATACAGCAGGATCAATTACATGTTGTCTTTGTGCTTGGTATTTTGCAACCGTTACAATTATCTGTGGAATGAATGTAGTATATGATTGCCTATCTTGTTTAATAAAATCTATAAATTCAGCACCTAAAGAAGATAAAACATCATCAGTTCTATTTGCATAATTAGATAGCATATACTGATAATTTTTTACAGGATCTTCTCCATCAATAACAAGATCATAAATATCTTTATATACTGAACTAAATTGTTTAATGTTTTCAACTGTTATAGTTTCTACACCCTGAGATTTAAATCCTTGTAGTTGATTTAACATATTTCTTAAATCAGGAAATTTTCTTTTTACTAATTCAACAGCTGCATGTTTATCAATACCTATACCTTCTTCTTTACAGATTTGTAAAATCCTCATAATGTAACTTTTCATTATTTCGGTTTCTTCTTCTTTAGAAAAATCAAAATCAATCATTTCAAATCTAGACTGAATTGGATCTGGTACTTTATTAATATAATTACATGTTGCAACGAATCTTGCATTTACAGCAAACTGATCCATTGTGGCTCTTAATGCTTTAAAGAATTGATCTGATACACCATCAATCTCATCAAGTATAATTACCTTCATTTTTCCTGGCTCATCCATTATAGAACGATTAGCACAAAAATCAGTAATTCTATTTCTTACAACATCTACGGATGTATCTGTTGATGCATTGATATAAAGGTATGGATGTTTAAAATGCTTTACTAATGCTTTAGCAGCTGAGGTTTTACCTGTACCTGGACTGCCATGTAATAGTAAATGTTGATAAACTCCTTTACTTAATTTTTCGCCAACCCTCTTAGGAGTAATTAAATCATCTAAGGATTGTGGCCTATACTTCTCTGTTAGTAGTATATTTTGGATATTCTTCATATATTAGTTAGATTTATTTTTATATGGATAAAAATGTATTTGTTTTAGGCAAATAAATATTAATATCCACTATGAGAAGATCCAGACAAATAAGAAAAATTGTTAAGATTACTGTTCCTACTGAGGTTTCTAAAAATACTAAAAGTAGCATAAGTAGAGGTAAGATAGCTAACCAAGACATAAAACATGTAAGAAATGCAGCTACATTACCTAAAGATAATAGAGGATATATTTCTAATGGCAAAAAGCCTAATTATAAATACGGTAAGGTGGATGAAATATGGACTGGGGAAACTGTATACTTAATAGGTGGTGGACCTTCTTTAAAAAACTTTAAATGGAATTCACTAGAAGGTAAAAAAACTATAGCCATTAATAAAGCCATAACATTTTACCCTAATGCTGATGCAGTTTATTGGACTGATGGTAGAGTATATACCTGGTTTGAAAAAGAGATTAATAAATTCAAAGGTTTAAAGTATACGATTAGGCCTAAGAATTATCCTAGTGATGTAACAATACTAAAGAGAGGAAAAAAGTTTGGATTAGAAACCAGTAAAGATATTATCTCGCATGGCAACAATAGCGGATATGCAGCTATTAATTTAGCCATACATCTTGGCGCAAAAAGAATAGTTTTATTAGGATATGATATGGGAAGTAACGGAACATCAACGCATTTTCATAATGGATATCCAGTTAATGCAACTAGCCATAAAATTTATAAAGATCAATTTTTACCTGGTTTTGAAATTTTAAAAGAAGAAATAAAAGGAAAAGGTATACAGATTTTTAATGCATGCCCTACAAGTAATTTAGATACATTTAGAAAGATAAGTATTGAAGAAGCATTAAGACTTAGATGATCTCCTTACATAAGTCATAAACTCTCTCTGTTCTCCTTTTAGTAACGATTTACAGTGTTTCATAAATTTAACAGATGAATCTATTATTCTTTTGTCAATCCTTTTATTTGATGAGTTATGGGACTCTGAGCACTTATTACAAACAAAATTTTCAACCTTCTTAGAGTCCATCCTTGATTTAATCTCAGTTTTACAAATACCACAATTCCAATCAACAAGATCAGAGTCTTTTTCTAATTCTTTAATATTTGTAAAAGTTTCTCTAAAAGGATTCCAAAGTATACGGTTAGGATTTTTTTCATGCTCATTCATATCCTCAACCTTAAATATAATCTCAAAAGCATCTACATCAGAATCTAACCATTTCATATGATTATTTTCTAATAAAAGTTTTTGCTTCAAAGGAGGCAGATTCTCCAATAGAATACCATGCCTCCTTTTATACCATCCAAAGTTTATCTTACGGACTTTATACATTATTCATTAACCTTCTAAACTTTTCAGAAACAGTTTCTTCAAGTGGTTGAAATGATTCTCCTTTAGGTTTAGATAGTGCAGCTACTTTCTTTTTAGCATCAGCTTCCTTTTTCTTAAGCTCAGCGATGTCTTCTTTGCTATCTTCAATTGCCTTTTGTAGTTTTTGAACCTTTTCTTCAGAACCTCTACCAGTTTTTAGATCTCTTTTAGCCTGTTCTAAATCTTTAGTAGCTTTATTCATTGTAGTTCTTTCAGTTTCTATGTTATTATTAAAGGCTTTAATATCAGCTTCTAATTTTGCAGCCGGATCATCAGGAGTATTATCATCTACCTCAGTATCAGTATCTGTTTCAGTATCAGTATCTGTTTCAGTATTAGAATCTGGATCAAGTGCTTTTACCTTTTTCATTATCTCTCCAATGTCATCTCCTAGACCTTGAAACAATTCATCGTTAGCATCTAATTTAGCTTTTTTCTGTTGAGCTTGTTTAAATTTAATCTCTGCTTGTAATTTGGCCTTTTCATCTTCACCATCTTTTACAGCATCATATGCAGCTTTAGCTTTAGTAATCTCGCCATCAACAGCTTCTTTAGCCTTATCAGCTTTAGCTTTATCTAACTTTTCCTTTTCTGCTTTAGCAGCCTTTTCCTTTTCACCTGGTAATTCAACCTGTTCTTTATCTCCACCGTCAGATTCATAATCCTTTAATGCTTGTTGAGCATCTGATGCTTTACCTGCTAATTTTTTAATTCTAATCTTAAGTTGTTTTGATTCTTCACCATCTGCCGCCTTCAGCGCAGTTTCTGCTGCTGCTAGGTTTGATTTTGTAGTTGCAATAGTTACTACTTGTTTAAGTGGATCGGTTGTAGCTAGATCTTTCATTCTTTGACTAATTGCAGATGCTTTATCTTTTAGTGCTTGATTCTTAGCAGCATTAGCAGCCTTTAAAGTTTCTTTTTGTTTAGGATCCATTTTACCTGAGGATGCCTGAGTCTTTTTAGCAGCATCAACATTATTTAAAGCTATCTGAACTTTAGTTTGTTGATACTTCTTAGCATTATTTTTAATCTTCTTATATTTAATAGGATTACTCATAATACCTTTAATATCGGTAATACCTTCATCTACACCTTTATTAGATTCGGCTATAAATTGATTGTATGATTTTACTCTTTTCATATCTAGTTATTGATTTTTTTATATATTCAATTGATATAAGACAAAAAAAGGTCCGCCGTTAAGCGAACCTTTTAAAACTATATTAAAGTTTTTATTCTTAGATGATACTAGTACCAGCTTCGAAATTAAAACCTAATGTGTAATACATTGTTTCTGGGTGGAATCCAGCGTCTACTAAAGCGAATCTAGATTTAACCGCGATTTTAGGAGCCATAGTTCCTTCTGCGATTGTCTCAACAGATTCAGCCATTAAGTAAGGCATGAATACTAATCCAGGAGAATTACCATCACCTTTTCTACCTACAGCAACTCTATAGTCAGTCCAAGCCATGTTTGGATCAACATAAATAGTTACACCAGCCAAAGCACCGATTGGATATAAAGATCCACCAGCTTGGTTGATTGTATTTGATAGTGGGTAAGGTACGAATCCTGCAACATCCTGAAGTGCCGTAGCAATTTCTCCAGAAGTTACTGCGAAAGTAGCAGGTCCTCTTCTTCCTCTTGTTGCGATTAGGTTAGAAGCAGCAAGTACTTTAGTATACAACCTACGTTGTAAAGTTCCTTGTGTTTCACCACCTGCACCAACAATAGTTCTTTGAACAGTTGCATTGATAATTGTTGTGTTGTCAGCATTTCCAAGTCCTAGTGGAATTGTAACAGCACCAACAGTAGTACCATAAGCAGCAGATAATTGTAAACCATCAACAGTATTTACATTACCTGCATTAGTAGCTCCATTTCTGAAGATTCTATCCAAGATGTATTTGTTAATAGATTGAGTTAACTCATTTACCAATACAGCTTCTACTTGAGCAACAGCGTCAATTCCGAATTGCTTCAGATCTTGAACTTGTTCTCTAGTTACGGCAGCAGCAACTTGGAAAGTTTTTGCAGCAACTGATTTGTTAAATAAACTTAGACCCATAATGTTATCTGGAGTAGATTCTCCTACACCTCTTTCATAAGGATCGTTAGAGTCAATAGCAACCATTGGTGGATTACCAGCTCTGTTGTTGTCTTCAAACGCATCACCAGAGAAACCAGTAATATGGTCTTCTAAAGCTTTAACGTATTCAGCAGCACCGTCAAAGTCACCTAAGTCAGTAGTCATTGCAGCTTCTAAGAAAAAGCTAGTAGCAGCAGCAACAGCAGTATAAATTGGTTCGTATCCTTCAGTACCTTGAGCAAACGTAGTTCCAGCAGCGTCAGAGTTACCTCTTACACGGAAAATTGGAAATCCGTCAATTCTTGATTGACCTACATAAGTTAATTCATATGATGCATTTGCACCAGTACCTACGTAGATTACTGAATTTACAGCTAAAGCAGTTCCAGTAACCTGAGTTAGTGGAGCTTTAATTAATAATGGAGCAGAGTTTCCGTCTATTCCACCAGCTTGAGTTGTTCTACCTCCACCATATACGAAGTCTAGGTAAGTTAATACTCCCATAGGACCTTGCATTGGTACAACTGGTACTAAGTCTAAACCTACAGTCTGAGCTGCTACTTGCATTGCAAGTGGTAACAAAGAAAAAGGTCTATCTCCAGAACCTGGAGTCATAGCACCGTTAAAGTTGTTCATTGTAGTAGGATCACTAGGAAAAGCAGTTGCTCCCATACCTTGAGTATTCATGTTTGGATTTAAGTGTACAGTATTATATACACTTTCATTAAGGTTATGGTAATGGCAATACTTAGACATCCAAGATAACTTGGCTTTTTCAGTGATACCAGTACTTTCCTCAATGATAGGGCCCCAGGTCTTTTGAACCTCAGCCTCGTTGATTAATTGATTTGCGTACATTTTTATAAAATTATTTTTCGCATTTTTGTGGAATTTTTCAATTCCGTTTATTTAATCGCCTCGGTTCTTTTCTTCTTAACCATTCGATTAATATCTTTTAGATTAGATTATCTACCTAATCTGAATTTCATTTTGTTTACTAAGTCGTTTTTAAAAGATTCATTTATTAATGGCTCTTTTGTATTTGCAGACTCGGCAGCAGTTTTACTTTCGTTAATAGCTTCTGTTACAATTTGAGTATCTCTAAGATCTCTTGTTGACCAAAAGTTATTAATTCCATATTGATTATTTACAGGATGAAACCTTGATTCAGAAATAATTTGATGTTGTCTTGATTCAGAAAGGTTATTCCATTTTTCTTTAAATTTTTCTGGCATATCAGAAACTACATCTAATTCTCTTTTCTTTTCAATAAAATTAGATTCCCAAATATTTTCAGCTTGTATAGTTGACATAATTGGTTTAGCATTCATTGATTCTACAATCATAGCTTGCTTCTCTGTTGATAAAGAATTAAATTCATTCTTTTTAGATTCTCCTAAGAAATTCATAAAGTGCATTTCAGATACATTCTTAACCTCAGCAGCTGCAATTAACTTTTCTAATTTTTCTTCAATAGAATTTTTATAATCTACAGTCTCATGAGTTTTACCACACGATTCACACATTTCTTTTAATTTGCCTTTATCAGCATCTGGATACTTTTCACAAACTTGTTCGTATGTCATACCTTCATCCATACATTTTGAAACTTCTTCCATTGTTGGCATAGCACCTTCCTTCATTCCGTATTCATTAACAGTATCTTCATTAATAGAATCGGCTTTAGGAGTATTTATATTCTCTGCAATGTATTCAGAATATTTAATACTCTTATCTACATTTTCACCAAGATATTCAGAATAAGCAATATTCTGATCAACCTTCTCGGCTACATATTCAGAATAATCGATACTCTTTTCTAAGTTTTCGGCAACATAGTTAGAATATTGAATTCCTTTGTCAGCCATCTCAGCAACATGCTCAGAATATTGAATACTACCATCAAGCTCTTCAGCTAAATAAGAAGCATAATCTTTAATTGAATTTACATTCTCTGCTAAATAGTCAGAGTATGAAATATTTTTGTCTAAGTTTTCTGATAAGTATTCAGCATAATCAGTAACCTGATTTACTTTCTCTGCAATATGCTCGGTGTACTTAATAAGTTTTTCCATTACCTCATCATTGTTAGAATTAGTAGATTCCTTAACATTACTTAGAACTCCAGATACATATTCAGTATACTTTTGAAAATCTTCGACGGATACATAGTTTTTATTTTCCATTGTTAGATCTTTTTTATTATCGTTGTTATTTTCAGTTTCTTCCATTTCGTAAATCAATATTCCATCATCATTACTTAGGCCAAAAGATTCATTTACTCTGGATAATTCTGCATTCTCAAAACCAGGATCTGCAACCAGATCATAAGTAAAAAACTTTTTAATTTTAACTTTACCATTTTCATCTACTGTACCAGCAGCTCTACTTGAAATATGTAAAGGAATACCATCTTTGATAAGAGCCTGCGCTTCTTTACCTTTAGAAGTATTTAATAATCTTATTTTACCAATAACTTGTTTTTTATCTTTATCATAATCTAAAGATTCTACAACATGAGATACATTAGCTAAACTAACATCAAAATCTTTTGGGTGGTCTAATTCACCTAGAAGCTTATTGGTCTTAACCTTTTCTTGTAATTCATTAATGTGAGGCATTACTTCTTTCTCCTCATAAATTCGGTTATTCTTGTTCTTAACATCAAATTCGGTAAATACTCCCTCTAATACAACAGAACCGTCTTCACCGGTAGTTATATCTAAATTTGATTTCTGTCTTTCAAGAATTAATAATTTTTTTCCTGACATTTTCTAGTAGTTATTTGATTTATATATTACAATCTCTGTAAAGTTTTTATTAGAGGTCTGCTAATGGATCTTCATCTGCTGCACCTTCTTTCTTCTCTGGTTTAAAATCTGCTTTATCGGCACCTAAAAGGATCTTTTCAATATCTTCATCTGAGTATTTTTCTTTCTCTAAATCAGCTCTTTCTTTTGCTCTAGCATTAGCCTTTAAATCTTCACGAGTAAAGCCGCCATATCTCTTAACCAAGAATCCTAAATCGAAGTATGGAATTTCCTCCATTTCTGCTGTCATGGTACTTAATTGAGTTTTTAGGTTACCTATAAAATCTACTCTTTTCGTTTGTAATTCCATTTCTTTCATTTCTTCAAAGACGTTATCCTTAACAAAATCTAATCCTAAACCGGATTTAAATGAAACATCGTTTTTTAATTCTGGATGATTAAGACACATTTGAAGATACATTGGCTTTACGAGTATTTCTTGGAATATAGATCTTAAGCGATCAACAAATTTAGAAAACTTAATTTCATCTCTTAGCATTCCGCTAGCATCCATATCATAAGTATTTCCACCTTCTTTATCAAATCTTGAGAAAGGAATCTTAGAAGCCAATTTTAATCTATCTGCAAAATATTTAAGAGATTCAGTATCTCCTAAGTCTGGTCCATCCCCACCAATTGTACTAATCTCTGGTGAATCACCGTCTTTTGAAGGTAACCAATATTCTTTATTAAAAGGCATCATTGGTTTTCCGTTAGTTACAATTTCACCACTTTCTTGGTTAAAATCTACAACTTCTCTATATGAGTTCATTAATGAAGCTAATGATTGTTTTGCTCTAGTTTTAGATTTACCACCTACAGGTATAATAAATTGAGTCTTAAATGAAGCATTAGAAACAGCCCAGATAATTCTAGTTGTTTCCATAATTCTTAAAAGGTTAAATGATCTTATTAATCTTTCAACATAAGATATTCTCATTGGTGAATTAACTTGTGAATAAGAAAGGTATATGATTTGTGAATCCCATAACTTTCTCTCTTTAGCACCCTGTCCTTTATATTGTACCCATTGCTTCTTTCCAGTGTCAGTATCTATACCAGGCATTAAGGAAATAGGGTCTAATTCTTTAAATCCTATAATCTCTGTCTGTTTATCATTATATACTATCTCAAAAGCAAGGAATCCATCTACTAACCATTTTCTAAAATAATTCCATGGCTGAACTGAATCATTAAAACCAAAGTAATTATAAAGGTTATTATATACATCACCAATCTCATCTTCGATAGAACTTGCAATATGTCCATGAAAATTTGAATATGCCATAAAATTAGATTCATCAAATACAATTGCCTCATCGGTAATTACATCTAGGATATCTTCTATTTCATCTTGTACTGCATATTCTCTAAGCTGATCTCTTTTCTTTTCATAATCTCTATCAAATATAGAGATATTCTTTTTCATTGTAGTATCTGTTAATGATAATGCAGCAAATGCACTATACATATCATCAGCATCAGAACCCATTGGATTAAATTGGTAACCCATTTGATTTTCTGTAAACCCTACTGCACGAGAATTACGGATGATCATATCATCGTAAGCCATGCCTAAATTAGAAAGATCCTTTAAAATCTTCCTTACTGGATTACCTGTACTTAAGGGTCCTCTTCTATCAGTAAAACCTGCCATATTGTTTTATCTTTTATTGTTTATATATTCTTGTAATATAATGCTTGCGCTTCATTAATATTTCCACCAAAAAAATGATTTTGATTGTTTACAGCACCTATATACCAATCATCATATCCTAACATTCTAGGTTTTCTCATTCTATCTAATCTATACTGTCTAATTGCATAAGTAAGATTATATTTTCTACCTAGAGATTTTTTTAAATTATCATAGGTAAATTCACTTAACCTAGGTTGAGCTATAGGATTACCTGGTGCTTTATTTATTGCAGAAGCAATAGTACTTTTAAATGATTTAAAAACATCAGAAAGAAAAGGTATTCTAGAATCATAAGGAATGTAGTGGATGTTTAAACCTAATTGATGATCATTATCACTTTTGCCTAAACCTAATACTAAAGGATAAGTATCATAAAATGTTTCGTCTGGTGTAAAGTACTCAAACGAATACATCTTACCGTTATCTAATAATCCTTTTGCAATACTACCGATACCTTTAAGGTCTTTGTCTGATTGTTTAGAAGCACCAGTTCTACCTTTATAATCTGCAAGGTAAATATCTAAGTCTTCTTGAAAGGATCCTACTATTGCCATTAGAATAATTTTGAGTCTTCTGTTAAAAGCATTACTTTAAAATTTCTCTGTTTTGCCATTTTATTTAATGCTTCAGTTTTACAAAGGTTTCTAACATAAGTTTCATATCCATGTTTAAAATTTTTAAGTGCCTTTGCTGTTTTTCTTTTTGGTGGTTTAGGTTTTTGTAATTGAGCCTTAGGTTTTATTTCTACTACATATTCTTCAATTATACCAGCTTTATCCATTTTTATATAAAAATCTGGATAATAGTTATGAAACTTACTATCCAACATATTAAAGTATTTTATGGAAAAAGGTTCAGAAGCCCACTTTATTACTTGTTCATTATGATCACACCAATGGCAAAACTTACGTTCCCAGCTACTTCTATATATGATAGGATGAGGGCCTATATACTTTTGTGGATTAATAGGATTATAATACCCTTGTTTAAATCCAGACTTTGAAGTAGGTTTTACCTTTTTAATGCTCATTTAAAATTTATATAGTATATATGCCGTCACTATCAGCACTACCATTAATTGAAACAGTACCTGCATATTTTCTAGGATGTAGTTTATTCCACCCTTTTGCAAATCCTCTTTTACATATTTCAGTAAAATAAGCAAACGCATTAGTTGATTTTTCTGGATTAAAATTTCTCCAATATTTAAATAGATCCATATAAGCAGATGCTATACAGTCTTGTCTATCGTCTGGGTTTGCATATGATAGTTTTCTAGAACACTTATCAGCTAATAACATTAAAAACTCTAATGCCTTTGGTGTAAGCTCATCCTGTTCTTTGGATAATATTATTTCTTCTAAAAGATCTCTGTTGTTGAGATAATTTCTTTTTCTTGCCATTTGTAAATGTTTATTTATTATTATATACAAAAAAAGCCGATAGTTTATTATTACTACCGGCTCTTTATATTATAAAGGGTTATTAAATCTTAACATTCAATTGGCTCTTTGGGCAAATTGTAGATTTTCCAGTTTTAGGGTTAATACATTCTAATTGGTCATCATCACCTAAAGAAGTATAGTCTTCAGCACTTACCATAACTTCCATACCTTTTTTAAGACCGTTACCATTTTTAGCAATCTCAGCTTCAACAAATCCATCGTCTAAATAATCGTTACGACTTTTTTTTTCTGTTACTGCTTCTTCTTTCTTTTCATCTTCTTCTTCAAAATCTTCTCCGTCGTGTGTTTTAGACTTATCGCCTTTGTTACCACCTAATACAACTTTGTCATATGTTTCTTGTAAAGATTTTTCAAACTTAGAAATTTCTTCTTCTAACAGATTCATAGCTTCAGTAAGTTCCTCAGTTTCGCCAAGTTTATTAATAGCTTCTTTTACCTTTGCTTTCTTTTCTTCTAAAAATGAAATTTTATCTGAAATATCAGATCTTTCCTTTTCAACTTTAGCAACTTCATTATTTTCAGCAATCAGTTGTTCTGATAAAATTGGAGAAGCGTCATAGTTAATAAATTCCTTAACTAATTTAACTGTCTCAGTTGCAGAAGATACAAATACCATTTCATTTACGTGCATTCCAGAATTAACTTTATTTACATAAAATCCTTCTTGGACATTAATCATAGTTAAAAATAAATTTGAAAATTCATTTGAAGTAATATTTGTAAAGTTATCCATTTCAGCAAGAAGATCAACAGATTCAAAGAATTTACATACTTTATCAATCTTCCATTGATTTCTATAACCGAAAAAGTTAAGAGCCATTAAAGATTCTTTTAATTCAATTATACTAGCATTTGATAAATCAGTATTTCCTAATTTAATAGTACCTTCAGTTAAATTATATTCTAATGTTCTGTCATTACCTTCACCGAAAGTAACTAAAGTATTATTCATATTCTTAAACATTCCTAATCCTTCTAATACATCAAAGAATCTAGCATCTTTAACTTCAGTTTCAGTAATTGCCTTTCCATCAAAGTTATAATTCTTTCCATGTAAGTGGAATGTTAATCCATTTTCTGATTCTAAAACTGGTGAAAGAATTGTAGAAATATGTCCACCTCCATTTGAAGAAGCTTTATTATCTTCTGCTTTCATTTCATTAAGAATAGCTTTACAATCCATTGACCATGGATTCTTTGCAGCAATAGAAGAAAACTTAGCTTTTATAGAATCTGATGATTCAGTTAATAAACCTTCTAAATCATTTACTAATCCTTCAAACATTTTTCCTTTTTGTGTTTGTGTACGTGATACTGCTTCGGCTATTCTAAAAGACCATTTTGTATCTGTATAAGCTCCTGTAATATAAGATCTTAATTCTCTTATTGGATTAATCCAATCTGAAGATGCTAAATCTCTGTGAAGTTGTTTAGCAATTGTAAACTTAAGCATAGGGTTTACATTGTTTTCTATCTCTTCACTGATTACTTCAGTTTCTTCGTTTTTAAATCTCATAGGGAATGCCTTGAGAGATTCTTCTAAAATGTTGAGGGCATTGTTAGCAGTATAAGAAACTCTGGAGTTATCCGAATTCATTACCTTTAAAGCTTCGATGCTCTTCATAACATTTTCGTGCAGTTCAGCAATTGTAAATTTCATTTCGTTATGATTTTTTTGTTTATTATTATTTTCTGTAATTTCTATTTGATTTCCTTTAAAGGCGTTAATAGCACTCATTGCTAATTGTTGAGGCGTTCCCATTCCTACCAGAATTGTAAGAACTTGTGAGTCTGTCATCGGCCCACCTTCTACTACTTTACCATTTTTTCCATCCAATTTAGTTTTACCGCTTTGGGAAAACAGAACACCAACTATATCAATTAGTTGCTGTGGTGGAGTATTAAGGTAAGGTGCGTCAGTATTAACACCATATTGACGATCTATTCCGCCGCCCATATAAACTTGTGTCTGACCTTCTTTAATAACTTTTTCCATATTATAGAATTTGATTTGTTTTATATATTCTAGGATCTTAGAGTTAATTATCCTTCATCATTATTAGCATTACGATAAACCTTACTGGGTTTACTTTCTAGTGGTTTAGGTGATGAATCAATCTCTCTTTCTTCAAATGGCCCACCTACTTCTTCATCAGTAGTATTATTAAATCCACTATTACTATACATTGCCGTTACCGGAGCAACTCTTATATCATTATCACTAAATTTAAAGGTTTGGAATATGCCACCGAAATAGATTCCCATATTTCCACTATCATCACACCTAAGTTGACCAACACCTGATGCATTAGGATTGGCTTTTAATGCTTCTTTAGTAATAAAATCAATCTCTGGTAATAAAATACCACTTTCAAATACTGGCATAAATGATTTTAATTCCATTTCAAAAGTAACCTGAAATTCTTTTTTGTCATTAAGCCCCCATTCAAATAACCTATCTTGTGAATAATCCTCTGGCACTGACATTGAAGCATTAACTCTGAACATACCTAAATCTACATTAAATAAAGTGCCTTTATATAATTTACTCATAATGGCTTCAGTAACCTTTAACATCTCTAAATTATCAGAACAAATAATAGTTACGCTGAATCCTATAGTTATTGGTAAAAAGTTAGTCATTAAAGAAAATGTCTTTAACACACCATCCCACTCTCTTACAAATTCTGCTCGCGTAAACTTATTAGTTTGTTCATCGGCGCTAATAGACATTGAATTCATTTGAACTATTCCTCGAGGAACTACTTCATAATCACCTATTGCTTTACCTGTCTTTTCAGCATCAAACATAAAGTTATCTAAAAGAAATCTCTCATTACCAGAAATAGAATAAAAGAAAGGTACTTCAATTTTCTTTAAAGTATCCTCATCTATTTGATTATAAAAGTATACCTTTTTACTTAATTCAGCTAACATACCAACAGTTAGGTATCTGAGTATAGTATTATCTTTATTAAATTCCTGGTTATATGCTGACATCTATTAGACTTTGTTTATATTCTATTTATCCAATAGATTCAATGTTAAATTCGCTAAAGCCACCATCTTTAGTTATTTCAATCTTTTTATCAAAATATTCGCTTGGTAAAACTGTGTGATTAATAACAAAGGTATTAAGGCCTATATCTTGTATTGTATTATGAAGTATGTTAATTATATGGTGTACACCATCAGAGTCAATAGAAGAGAAGATTTCATCTAAAAACAAAATGTTTAGTGATGGGAATCTAACCTTAATCATTTTTATTAATGCCATGATGATTACAAAATCAACCTTTTTCTTTTCACCTGTGCTTAATGTCTTAGGGCTAATCTCTGTTCCTAAATGATGGAGAGAACAATAAAACTTTTCATTAAATCTAATACCAAACGGTATTCCCATCTCTCTCCCCATTAATTGGATGTGGTTATTAAAAGAAGGAAGTATAGATCTTACTGCTAAGTTCTTAATTCCATTTTCACCCATAATGTTTTCTAAGATAGTTAAGTAATAATCCTGACCTTCACTCTTTAGTTTACCGGTAGATTTATCATCCTTCCTAGTTTTAAAATCTTTTACTAATTGCTTAAGATGAGATCCAGATTCCGATTCATCTTTATCAGCCATTTCAATTAACTTATCTTTAATGGCTTCCATTTGAGTTTCTAATTGACCAACCTTAACATGTATCTTCCTACCTTTTTGCCTAAGATCAGTTAATTCAGCCTCTGCTTTTTCTGCATCGTCTTTTATTTGATTCCATTCAGTAAATAATAAATCTAAAGAATCTTGTTTTTCTTTTTTAATATCTAAATGAAAATCAGAATTAAGAGGAGCTGTACATGTAGGGCATTCGTTGTTTTCGTATAGCTTAAGTTCTTTCTTAACAGTATTAATCTTAGAATTTAATGTTGATTTTTTATTGTTTTGCTTTCTTGAATTTTCATCTAATTTTTCTAAGTTAATTTTCGTTGCAGATGTAAGCTCTTTTAGTTTTTTTCTATTTTCATTTAACTGCAATAACTTCTCCTTAAGAATTTTAATTTTTTCAGCATCTTTATTTTTACTAACCTTTTCAAAATGCTTTATCTTATCAATTACAGATTCTATTGATTCATTAAGAGTTCTTATTTCATCATCATATGTTCTTATCTCCTCAATAATAGTTCTCCTCTTTTCTTTAACAGCTTCAGCCATTTCATTAATGATAGAAAATCCAAATATCTTATCTATGATTCTTTTCTTGTCATAAGGTGACATTGTAATAAAAGACTTAAAATCATTTACAGATAAAATAATTACATTCTTAAATACATGATAAGGTATTTCATAAATTTCTGTTTCTAAAAAATCTTGTAAATTTACTTTACCTGCAACATCATATTCAGATCCATTTATTTTTACATTAAAAATACCGGGATTAATTCCTCTTTCTATTTCAACCGTATTGTTTTTAGATTCTAAATGTATCTTACCCCAAAGAGCGCTGTTTACTCTATTAGGCAAATCCTTTAATGTTGATCCTTCTACTTTACCGTAACATAGATAAGTTATAACTTTTGCTAATGTACTTTTACCTGCACCATTTCCACCTAGAACTAAATAAAGATCACTCTTGTCTTTATCAAATTCTATTACTTGTGTACGATTACCGTAGCTCGCAAAGTTTTTAAATTCTACTTTTTTAATCTTCATAGTTAGGTGATAATGTTCTTTTATATAAATCCTGTACCGATACCTTTAACCTTTCCTTTAAATCTTCTTCATATTCTAGAGAATTAATGTATTCTGCTGCAATATTCATTAGGTTAAGTTCTCCGTTAAAATCAGACATTTCCCCATCTTCTCTATCATAAGGATTTTCTTCATCATAAATCCTAGGTTCTAATTTTCTAGCAACACCATCTAAATAATCCATAAACATATTAATGTTATATTTACCTAGTACATTTGATGGTATAAAAACATCCACAAAATTATCCTTTATTTCTTTCTTTATATCATCCATACGCATCTCCAAGATATCATTAATATAATACCTTATAAATTCTGGGCTCCTCTTATTCATAAAGAATTCATGCTTACCTGTATCTAAATCCAATACATAGATACCTTTTTGATTGCCTCTATCAGATCTTGTCATTTGGTAAGGATTACCTACAAGAACAAAATTTTGTTTATCTTGTCTATAATGAATATGGCCAGAATAAACTCTTTTAAATCTTTTAAATATTCCTACATCATTACCACCTTCATGTAAATGTTTTGTACTAGGAGAAGTTTGTACACCTCTTGTTTCAGTATGACAAAACATATAATCGATATTTTCCTTAATAGAATCTAAAGTTTCTTTTTCATGCTTATGGTCTCTTCGCCACGGCATAAGCAAACATTTAGCATTACCGTACTTTAAAATTCTAGGTTCTTTATGAACAGTAACATTAGGTAAATATTTTAAACAATCCACAGATGCTATATCATTTGAATTCTTTCTCATAATATCATGATTACCAACTATGATATGAATATCAGGAAATATTTTACCTAATTCTTCAAACACTCTGATTGCCAAATCTTGTGCAGCTAAATTAACACTCTGACGATTATCAAACACATCGCCTAAATGATAAAGAACATCACCTTCTTTATATTCTTTTTTAACTAAAGGTATAAAAAACTCAAAAAAGTAATCTTCAATAATATTAAGCCATAATACAGAATTTGATCTACACCCTAAATGTGAATCACTTACCATCCAAACTCTTGCCATGTTAAAATAATTTTCTGATTTTTCTTTTCTCTAGGATATTATACTTATCATCCAATTCTCTAATAAGTTCATCTTTAAATTTATTTGAAAGTGAATTATAGAATTTATTAGGAAATACATCAAAGTAATCTGATATGACACTAAAGATATCTACTCTTGTATAACCATCACCTATTTTTTCAATAATATGAGAATATACACGATTAATTTGTACCTTATTTAATTTTTTAATGACACCTTCTGGGGTAGCTTCATTTAAATGTTCATATTCACTACCTTTAATAATCTTATCTATTTTACTAATAAGTAATTCATAATGCATCTTATCATCAGGATCCATACTATCACCATAAGTTGCAGCAACTGTAAAATTTACTTTATTTTCAGTTATATCCTGTTCACCATAAGTGTTATTAAAAATTTTATCTTTGTCTGCTAATTTAGGTGGAATAGGTTTTCCATTTTCATCTAATTTAGGTTTTTTCTTTTTTCCCCACATATTTTTATTTTAATTTATATCATCAGTTTCAGTTAATCTCATGTGATCATAATCAATATTAAATCTACATCGAGTACCTTTACCTTGACCGTCTCTAATTTTTAGTACCTTTAACCAATACTCACGATTTGCATGCATCATAGAATCTTGGATAAGAGCATACATAACATCTGCTGTATGCGCAAGACCTGCAGATTCTGCAATGTTTTCCATTCTTACTTCAGTGGCATCCCATGCACCTCTATTAATTTGAGTTGCAGAAATAACCAACATGTCTCTCTTAACTGCTAAGGCACGAAGATCCTCAGCAATTTGTTTAATTTTCATATAAGTATTTTCTGTATTAGGATTTCTATAATTTGCAAGAATGTTAATATAATCAACAACTAATACATTTACTTTATGATCTTGTGCTTCTTCTAAATCTTTTAAATAAGCTTCTATATCTAAAACCGTACCTTGCGAAGTTGGCATTTCTTTTACAAAAAGTTTACCTGGTGGTAATAAACCTCGAGATATTTTTTCGAGGCGCCTTTTCATATAATCTCTATTACCAGTCTTTTCGTCATATTGCGGCATTGGTATACTTAATAGATTTGATCCTATTCTCTTTAATACTTTTTGCGCCGACATCTCTGCAGATATAAAAACTACATTATGACCCATCCTAACAAAATTAGCAGCATCATTAGCTAACCATATAGATTTACCAATGTTCTGTTCACCTGCATAAACTATTAAAGATTTTGTATCATACCCACCACCTGATACATTATCTACAAAAGTCCATCCTGTTTCTATTTTCTTTGATGTTCTCTGTACGTGATCTTCTGGTTTAAAAAAGTCTAATCCAATATCGGTGTCAAAGTTTAATGATCCTTCAGTAGAGATCATACCTATTGCTCGAGTTACAACATCTTCAACATTCTCTGGTGAAACATCTTGAGTTTTTACATATTCAATAGTTCTTACTAACTGTTTATCAAAATGTTTCCATTTAACCCAGGACTCACCTGTTCTTTTTAGCCAATCTTGGTCATATTCATTAATATTAATATCATAAATACTTGATACAATACTGTCAGGTATTTCATTTGGATCATCTTTAATCAGCGCCTTCATTTGTTCTCTTGAAGGACTTTCACCAAAATCAGTATAAAACTTTTTAGATAATTTTGCTATATGATCTAAATCATTATTAGAAAAGAAACCTGGACCAGTACTTTTTAGATAATGTGGTTTTTTAAGAAAGTAATTAAAAAATATTTTTTCGTGATCTGTACTAGAATTCATTCTTTTTTATTTTTATATAGCAAAAACTATATTTAGTTTATTCATAAGGATTTACAATTACCTCGTATGTAGTATAAGCAGAATTAGATAATGATACTTTAATTATCTTATCATTTCTAAGTTGCATAATTATGGAATTAGCCTTTTCATCATCTAGGCTATACTTTTTCTTTAAGGATACATTGGTAAATTTAATTTCCTTTGCAACCTTTCCACAATAATCTCGTATTAGTTCATATATAATATCCTCGGAATCTGGATAGTTAGGTAATGATGTATGATTTCCTAATACGTGCTTTACTTTAAGTTTTGCAGTATTAAGATTTTTCGGTAACATCGGCTTCTAGCATTTCGGTTAAATTTTCAACATCAAGTTCTTCACCATACTTAAACTTAGCAGCAACGATTGGCTCCAACGCCTTCAGTACACTCTCGGTCATTACTTCTGGTGTAAATAATTGATTAAGATCAACAGTATCATTAAGATGCTTTACACAGATTTTTCTTGCAGTAGCGGCTGGTTGAAAATACCAAGTTACATCTTTACCATCTTTATTAAAAGAATGTTCTCTACAATCTGCTTTGCCAATATCAGTTAATTTCTTAAATGCATTTTCATTTATAAACCTTCCTCTTTCAACGCCACATGTGTCCCAGCTAATATATTCTTCTAATCCAATATAAGGATTCATACCTTTATTAAAAGATATATGGAATTTAATGTTTGTTGGTTTTGCAAATCTATTCTTATTTGGTTTAGCAGTAACAATAATACCGGTTTGTTCTATACCTTCTTTTAGTTTAGCTTTACCTAAAAATAAAATAATAGAAGCAGCATACTCAGGACCAGTTCCACCACCACCTACTTGCCTAGAAAATAAATCTTGTGTTTGGTAAGTATGATTAGTAAATAAGAAAGGTATTTTACATATACCGAATTGCGTCATAATGATTCGGAATGTAGATTTTAGAAGTTTAGCTCTTGTCATATCAGCTTTACTACTTCCGGTTTTAGCATCATCAATTTCTTTTTGAGTTGCCAAGTTACCTGCAGAATCTAACACTACCATAATTTTAGGTAGAGCAATACCTTTTGCTTTCTGTTCAATCAGTACATCAGTAATTGCAGTTACTGAAGTTCTAAATTCTTGAACAGTATTACATGGTTCATATCTAAATTTAGTTGGATCAATACCGAACTTTTCTACTAAGGTTTTATCTACAGCATTTTCAGAATCATAAAATACAATACTATAACCTTGTGCCTGTGCTTGTTTGATTGCATTTAAGATAAGATAAGTTTTACCAGTACCAGAAGGCCCGGCTAATGCAACAGCTCTGTTATTAGGATAACCTCCAAATAAAGAACCTGTTAAACATGCGTTAAGATGCCAATTTCCTGTTGGGATATAATGATCTATTTCTGAAATTGTAGATTTATCTAATGTCTCACCATAAGTGGAGTGTTTTGACATTTCTTTGTTTAAATCTGCGAATGAAAATTCTTTTGCCATATTTGTTTTATTTTATTATTATATTGTTTTTTTACCTTTTGTTTACTTAGAAGAGGCTTGTAGTATAAATAAGATTTCGATTAAATCCTTTAAAGCCCATTGCGGTTACAACACGATTTATTGGATCTAATATTGTTTTTTCAAACTGCCTATCATAATCAATTTTAGGAGCAAATTCATAAGGATAATCACCAGGTGCATATGCAAATACATCACAAGATTTATCTTCAGAAAAATACATTTTACATTTTTCACCATTTCCTAATGGTTGATATTTACCTTTTTTGCCTGAATTATTTAGTAAGTAATTATGATACCCTGCTGACCTAACACCGATTGGGCATTTAGATGCAATCTCAAATGATTCATAATCATTAACAATATACTTTTGATAGTTATTTACTTTTCTTGAAAAACTGATTTGATCTACGTTAGCCAATCTAAACTGTCTCTTAACATCTTTAAGTAATGCAGCAAAAGCTTTCATATCTAATTTACTAACAGAAAAAATATAAGTTAATAGTTCCTTTAGTTTTTCTCTAGCAAAAATAGGAGTAGATGATTGTATGATTTCAAATCCTTTTGAGCTAATTTTAGAAAGATCATCGTAGTGAATATCAGGATCCTTCCAAACTATATTTTGCATATATTTTTTCTTGGCTAACCAAATTGCATTTTTAGCAATACTCTCTAATTCAAAAGATAAAAAGTTTTCCGCGTTATTTACATCCGCATATTTTTGTAAAATCTTTTCAAGGTACTCATTTACTCTAACTTTATATAGCTTTAAAATAAATTCCTTTTCATCACCTTTCCAGCCTTCTGATTTTTCTATTACCTCATCAAATTTAACATAAACAGAATCTGTATCAATATAAATACCTACAGGTTTTTCAATTTTACCTGTTACGGTTATTCCCATTTCTTTATGAGCTGCAATATCTTTATGCCAATAATCTTTAAAATACCTATTAAGCAATTCTTCGGTATATAAAATAGCATCTTTACCTTGGAGGGTAATTGTTTCTGCTATATCTACATTAAAGAAATAAAAATAAGGATTACCAAATGCACCGTATATAGAGTTAAGCATTAACTTAACTGCCTGTTCATAATTATAAAACTTTGATGCCTCCTCGTTAATTTTTTGTAATTCTGTAGTCTCTGTCATTATATTTCTTTATATTAATTATATAGTAAATCTGTAAAAGGTTTATGAAAAAGGCGCCTCTATATGAAGCGCCTTTTATGTATTATAAAAATGTAATTAAGATTTAAAACGAAGGTTTTCAAAAAATAAACCTGTATTCTTTATAAAAGCGTTACTCCACTCTAACCTCTCTTCGGGGTAATTCATAGTAGTTACATTGCGGAGCTCTTTGGTATATTCTTCATTGTACATTAAACCGTATTCCTCCAATTTATTAATCCAATAAGGTTTGTACTGTTCGTTCACGTGATGGAATCCACCCCAGCCTGGAGGAGCATGAGTTATAACCACATATTTAGCTAATGTAAAATCTTTTATATAATGAGGTATATACTTTTCATCTACATGCTCTACGAATTCAGTTGACCAACACATGTCAAAAGTTTCTTCTAAACCTGAGGATCCTGTAGTATAATCATGTACTATGTAATCTGCTGAGCATTGTCTTTTTAATGTCCAATCACCATCAATACCTTTTACACTTAAGCCTTTTTGTTTTGCCAAATCAACCATACCGCCTGGGCCACATCCTACGTCTAAAAAACTTTTTATATTTAAACTTTTTATGAACCAATTTAAAGATCCATGATCCATGTGAGTGCGGTATTGATGACCACCTAAATGTTTTTCTAACTCTGCCATGCCAAGAATTTATTTAATCCTCGTCGGTAATTGCAACAGCCACAGTAAGATGTGTATTAGTATCTAACGATTTAAATACTACTTTATTTTCACATACACTTACTTTGTAATTTTCCTTATCTAAAAGATTAATATACTTTTTGTAAATTACAACCTTTGCACCTTTCTCTACATCTGAATCATAAGAGTGGCATAAAGTAGCATCATAAGAAGTACCTTTAATATTAATGCCTTTTTCTCCAATATAAAGAGTAAAGATATCTTCATCCTTATCTAAGTTAAATAATGATTTCATTTTATCTACATGAGTAGTAAGTAAATCAAAACTAAACATTTTGGAATCTACATCAAACGCTCGGTCAGTTTCTTCTTTGCTCATTTCCATAAAAGATAATGAAGGATCTGTACAGGCTAAATTAATCTGAAGATCTTCATTTTCTAAAATAAAATCACTTGCCATTAATTCTCCATCATATTCAGTATATTTAATGCGACCTTTTACATCACCATTAAAATGGCTTAATGCATCAATAACTTTAGTTCCATTATAAAAGCTTACTTTTACAGGATTTTCAATATCTGCTTCAAATATATCAGCAGTAGGTGTGTTAACCAATTTTACGGCATCTCTCTCAGGAAAATAGACAGAAGATACAGTTCCTTCTTTAGCGATTTTCATAAAGATAAATTTGTCAATTGGAAGTAGTTTGCGAACGAATGAACTTAGTTCATAACCGTCAATTTTGTTAATTTTTGTTTCCATTTAAAATATTATTTGTTTATTATTATATTGATTATTGTTACTTAGTTTAATGTATATGCGTTAATAATTACATTGTTAATGATATCTCCCTGTTCTATCTTTTCTATATGTTCCCAGCCATCAAATACTTGACCAAACGTAGTATGACCAGCATCTAAATGTCTTGTGGCATTTATAGAAAAGCATACAAAAAACGCCCCCATATCACTATTAGGCTGTCCAGTGTTTGCTCCACTTAGTGTTCCAAAAAAATGTTTGTTATTTTCTTTATACCTTCTTGGTGGAATTAACTCATCATGCATATATGAATGAGTACCTTCAGCAGGTTCATTAGGACCACTTTGTGCCATAAAGCCAGGAATTACTCTACTAAAGACAATATCTTTAAATAAGCCGTTGTTGGCATTATCTATAAATCTATTAGTATGAAATGATGCCTCTTCTAATAATCTAAAAATTATATCACCTTTATCCATTTTAAAGGTTGCTGTTATTATTCTTTCCATTTTAAAATACTGATTTTGTTTTTAATTCTTTTTTTAATATAAATCCATTTTTCTGTATACTTTTAAAAGAAGGTGGTTGCCAATTCTTGTCATAAAGTATATTTTTAAGCTCGTATTTGGCTTCATATTTAAAACCGTATCTCCATTCTAGGCCTGGTAAAAAATCATTTAACCATAGCGGTTTTTTTACTCCTATTGCATAATGAATAATAGAAGGTACAACTACCTTAAGATACTTATCAGGAGGTGTACCTGCCTTCATCATCTTATCTCTATTTTGCATTAATCTTAAATCTTTACTTTCAGTAAACTTTACCTTTCTACCTTCCGCTAAATACCTATGAATGTTAAAATGATGGAATCTCTGTTCTACTGTCCAGCTTGTATATCCACTAAAATTAAAATATTGGTGGTGAATAAAAGGATGCTTCATAAATCGTTCAAAGTAATATTCTAATTTAGGATCATCAGCATAAATAATATTACCTGCATTTATTGAAAGGTTATTCATTTGGTCTAATGTAAAGTCACTTTCAAAAATTTCATTAAAAGCATTCATTACATCATGCTTATCTTTATTTCTAATATAAAATAAGTTTTCTTTTTTAATACCAAACTCTTCATATTCATCCCACATATAACTTAGGTCATTTAAAATAAATACATCGTCATCTGACACTAAGGTTCTCTTTACTTTAAATTTTTCCTTTAAGTATATAGGCATTAAGATTTTAAATAAGCATCCATGACTTAATAAAAATTCTTTAGACTTACCTTCATAATTATGCTTTTCTATATAATAATCATAAAGGTCTTTTAGTATTATTATCTTTGCATTTTTAAAAATATCTAAGTTATGTTCATTAAAAATACCTTTAAGTTTTTCTAAATCTATTTTAGTATTATCTACAAATAAATAAATATCAAAATTTTCTTTGATTCCTTTAGGATAATAACTACATAAAATATTTGTAAACTCTAGACTAGATATTCCTATGGCTAGCGCGTTATCTTTCATAATTAAATTATACTTTTTACTTTATATTTCTTTTTAGGTTCTGATCCAATTTCTACAGATTCAATAATTTTATGATTTGTATTGTCTTGCTTTAAAAATGTATAGTTAGTCATTTTAGCTTCACCGTTGCAAAATTTCTTAACTTCATCAGCCATATCCATTGCAGTAGTCACTGGTACATTCTGTGCAATATGATTTACTTGCTTTGGATTTTCAATACCGAAGTCTAGAGGTAAGCCCATTAAATGCAACATCTCTCTTACATTAAGATATCTATTTTCTATAGGATGAACACCATTAAACATATTTCTACCAATAAGAGCAGAAAATGAATCATGAAAGAAGTGTGGTGATGCATCCCAATAACCTAACCCTTGACTAGTTTTATATTCTTGGTGCTCTAACATATCAATAAAAGTCTTTGTAGATTTTTTATTTGAAAATCCTCTTTTAGGATAATGTTCTTCTAACCATTTAATACAATCAGGTATTAATTCATTTTTTTCTAAGTACTGTGCAATAGTACCTTTCTTAAATTTAGCAGCAAATTCAGAGTGTGTTAAACCTTCTTTTTCTAAAACATATTCATAAGGTTTAAAATGGTCTGTAACCTTTCCTTCAACCATAAACATATCTTGGTGCGTAGCATCTTCTGGTATTTCATTCAAATAATCAATAAGATTTTTCTTTTCTCTAAACTTCCAACTTAACATAGGAACTGTTGGGGTATTCCAAAAGAAATAAAAGGTTCTCATTCTTCTTTGTGGTATTCCATGCAATTCAGTATTAGTTTTAATTAACGAAAAACTATATCCGTATTTTTCACCAATAGCTTTTAATCTATCAACTACGCCTTCTCCCATCTTAGTAAAAAGACCAGGTGCATTTTCACCCCAAAGAACTTTAGGCTTTACATTTTCTAAAATATACTCTGATGAATTATACATCCATTGATTCTGTGTTGCGCCAGATCCTCGAGATGCAGCACTACCTTTCGCAGAATTTAATTGTGATAAACCTGCACAAGGACATACTGAATTTACATAGTCGACTTCATTAAAAGTTTGTTTAGGTATATCTAAATCTTCATGATCCAATCTGTACATAGGTACTTCTGGCCAATATTTTTCGATATGACTTTCATTAGCAGCAAATGCATCATAGCTTAAATGAAAGGCCGGTTCATTACCTGCAGATTTTTTACATCCTATAGCACTACCGCCAATCAGTGGAATTATAGTACCCCATTTTAATTCTTTTTCCATATTAAATTTTTACTTTTTCAATTTCTAAATTTTCCATAAATGTTAATGGATCAATTGTACCTTGTCTAATCTCTTCTTCGAGGTAAACTATCGTTTCTTTAATAGTATCTCTAATATCCTTTTTAGGTTCCCATCCTACCGACTTAGCTTTAGAGATATCTCCTCTAATATTTAAAGCCTCACCTGCAATTGGATCGTAATGATCAAACACAGGTTCATCAACTCCCATAATATCACCAATCATATTTTTAAGATCCATTAGGTTTGTCATTTTACCAGTACCTAAATTAAATGTTTGGTTTGCCGTGTCTTCATTTTCCATACAAAGAATATGAAATGCGTTAACATCAGATACATCAATATAATCTCTTGCTTTCATATAATCACCAAACACTATAGGATTATGATTACCTTTAATTCTTAAAATAAATCCGGCAAATACAGGAGGAATAGTTCTATTATAATCTTGTAGTGGTCCTGCAACATTAAAGTATCTTAATGCAGTATAATTTAAACCTTTAGTTCTCTGATATGATTCTGCTAATAAGGCAAGACATGCTTTAGTTGTAGAATAAATTGTAGTAGGATCAGATTGCTTTTCGTTAAATCCTTCTTTAGGCATTTCACAATTTTCGTATACTGCAGAAGTTTCACTAAAGATAATTCTTTTTACATCTGCCTTTACACAGCCGTTCATTACATTAATACTTCCTAAGATATTATTATCTACAGCTTCATAAGGGTCTTCGTGACAATCATAAATAGAAACTAACCCTGCAAAGTGGTAAACATAATCAGGAGAAAATTCCTGAATTATATTTTCTACATATTGATTTCTAATATCTACTTTATGAAAATTTTCAATTTGGTCATGGACTTTAGGTATATAAGTACCGTGTTCCATGTTATCAATCACAGCAATACATTTAGGGTTATGGCCTCTATTTAATAAATCATTGATAAAATTTGTACCAACGAACCCAGCACCACCGGTGACTAGGATTTTTGTTTCAGAATTATACATTTACGGTTTCAGTTTTAGTTACTCTTTCATAAGATTCCCAGATCTTGTTATCTACATGTTCTCCAGTATAATAAGAATCCTTAAGATACTTTTCTTGTAGGTTATAAAATAATTTCTTGTAATGCTCTGGGTTTGCATTTAAGAATTCTATTTTCTTTTTTAAATCTTCTGCTGATTTACATCTAATAAAATGCCCTTCAGGGAATACATTAAAGTCAGTGTCGTAAGATGGGTGTAAGAATGGTATAATACCATAGTGTAGCATTTCTGCATACTTAGAGGTTACCATACCTTCTTTAATAGGTACACAGAATGTATATTTAGTACCGAGTAATTCATCGGTCATTGTTTCAATTCTAGTTTCACCTTTAAACCATTTAGGATACTTTTCCTTAATCTCGTCATCCCATTTTCCATAGATATCAGTCTCTATTTCTTGATCAACAATATATTCTTTTACCGGATCCCAACGATCCATTCCACCTGATCCTTTACCTTGATTCTGTAGCATCATAAATGAATCAGTCTTCTTCATTTTAAATAATTCATCAGTATCATATCTTTTCTTATCTAATAAAAATACTGTTTCAATACCTGAATATTCATAGGTAGATGTAATAGTTTTAACATCTCTTAATGGTGGGTTGCAGAAATACTGCTCTTCTTTAGTAAATGTATTTTGTGCTAAGTAATAAGTTGGCCTATTGTTAATTCCCCAATCTTTACATGCAAGAATATAACGGTTATCAACAAGTAAACCAACAATAGGAACTTTCTTTTCCAACTCATTCATTGATTTAATAATAGGAGCTGCATAATACTTAAAGAAGTCTAATGATTTAACTTGACCGGTACCATCCTTCTTATTAATATACTCTGGGATATTAACAGTACTTGTTGGACCAGTATAAAAGAAAATAAAATCTAAATCTAACCCTTGGATAATTTCAACGGTTTCATCGGTAGACTTTCTCTCTTTCATAGTAGAATGAAATTCCTTAATATTATTAGGTACTATTGGATCATCAGTAGTAGGAGGACCAAACAATGAAGCTACTTTAGGTTTTTGTTTTGCTCTAAACTTACCTAAATCATTAGGGCTTAATAACCAATATTCAATATTAGGATTTCGGTTTGCAATTGAACAAATTAATTGCTTAGGTTCGCAATCGCCTCCAATTGCGCTCCAACTGTTTTCATTAAACTTTATGGCTTTACCTAATTTAAAAAAACCAATCTTTTTTACATTTTCTTTCATATTAACAATTTTGAATAATATCTTCTATTACTTGTTTATCTTGTTCGTATGTTAAATCATACCAACATATATCTAATTCTTCAAATTTTAAAACATTCATCGAGTTTATAAGATGAGTAATTTCATATTCATTCCTATTAGATAATTTAATACTGCTTAAGTTATCAAACGCTTCTTTTGCAAATATCATATATCCACAGAAGTATCTACCGTTTACTACACCATGAGGTTTTTCAATAACTACATCTTCTATGATAGTAGCTAGTTGTAAATTCCTTGCTCTAGTATCATAATCCTTATAAGTAACAACAGTATTGTTTGGATCATGGTATTCTAAGCCAATATTACCTTGGTAATAATTGTCACCAAAGAGACATAAGAAAGGTTCATAAAATTTACCTTCCCATGCCTTAATTGCAGCACCTGGCCCATATTCATCATCCTCCTGGAATTCATAACAAATGTTTATCTTTTCTTTATACTTTGATAAACTTTCAATAATAGGATGAGATAACTTTGTATTCCTATTCTTAAAAAAGAAGTCAGATTTACTTATTGTAACATACGCATCCTCTATTCCATTTTCAATACAGAATTCAATACAGTACTGGATTGTTGATTTTCCTAAAATTGGATCTATAAGTTTATTTGATCCATACCTAGTAGACCTCCCGGCTGCTAAGATAATTGCTTTTCTTACTCTGCTCATTTGCTATATTTAATTTCTAATTCGTCAAATAATTCATGGCCTTTTTTAAGGAACATTCCAGCTAATTCATATCTTTCGTTTAATTCAAAGAAAGGTACTGCTCCTAATAAGTGAACCGCTAAAAAGAATTTTAATTGATATTCATCATACCATTCATACATTATATTTTCTGCTTCTCTACAGAACTTAAGGTATTTAGAATTCCTTTCATTGTATATATGGGCCTCATATTTCATTACAAAAGATTGCATCAGTTTTCCATAATCATAATAATTCTGTTCTTCAGTACCTCGTGGATCAATAAAAATAAAGTCCTTATCATATAAAATATTGCTTACTGTTAAATCACCATGAACAAAACCCCAACCGGATGAGGCATTTAAATTACCTTCATATTTATATCCTGTCCTACCTTCTAATTTATCTAAATAAGATCTTGTATCTACATCAGTACCATAACCATCAAAATCATTTACAATATGAATGAGATCATCTAATTGGTCAATTGATTTAATTAATGGCTGCTCACAGATTTTATCATACCAAGTAGGGTACCTTTTCATTTCAAATGAGGTATCTGAAATAGGATTGATTTTTATAAAATTAGGGTGAGTACAGTTTCGCAACCAATCCATTTGTTGTTTAAACTTTATAGGATAAACCCCTGCCTCTTTAATAACTTTGTTATCTTGGAGATATACTCTGTCTCCACTGTTTCCTACTAAAACTTTACCAGTATGCATTTCATTTTGTTTTTATGTGCGAATGTTGAATCTACTTCTGAATCACCAACCATTAAAAAATCAGATGGATTATATTTAGGAAATGTTTTAAAAATTAAATCTGCCATATCTGAATGTGGCTTTTTATTTAAAACATTATCTCTTGTTACAATCAAATCAAATAATTCGTGACTTATATTATGATAAGCCATAATTCTATCTACATTTTCTCTAGACGAATTTGATGCTATAATAACCTTTTCAAATTGTGAATTTTTAATTATCCACAAAAGTAATTGGTTTATCTTAGTCTTATGAAGATTCTTTGAAAATATTTCTCTTTTATAATCTTGTGCTAATTGAGATTCAGTTTCAGTTAATTGATATTTTTTTAAAAGAACATCCATTCCATAATTAATATCTGACATTATTGTTTCAATAGGAATATCTCTATTTAGCACTCTTTCTATTGCAAGCTTCCAAGAATTTGCATGAGTATCAATAGTTGAAACTAATGTATCATCAAAATCTAATATTAAGCACCTTTCCATATAAATTAACTGATTTATTATTATATAGAGGTTTTAAAAAAAGTTTCAAGTATAATAGGACATTATACAAACAAAAAGGACTACCTAGTTAAAGATAGTCCTTTTTAATAGAAGATAGGTAAAATTACATATTGTTCTTTGTCTCCTGGACGTGTAATCTCAATTCTTGTGCTAGATTTTTAACATCTTGCATTGATTTTCTAATTCTAACAGCAGCTGCCTTATTTCCTTTCGCGTAAAATTTATCTACGTCTTCACTTACTGATTCAATAAGGGCTTTGATTTCTTCGAATTTTTCCATAATAGTTATTTTTTATTGTTTTAATATATATTCACTTAAAATTTACCTTTTCTGTTCCTGTGATATACAGTCATCTTAGGTATAAACATGTATTTATGTTCTTTGTCTTTTATTGCTTTCATCATCCGTTGAAATAAATCAACATCACCGGCAATAGTTTTCTTTTGTTTTGGTTCAGTTCCTTTTTGTGCTGATGCATCTCGGTATTTAAATTTACCGATTAACTTAGGACACCATGAAACAGAACTAGCAGCAGTTTGACCTGTTGCATAACCTTTGTTATTAACATCTAATTCTGGTGTCGCATCAGGCATCATCATATAACCGCCAGAAGAATTAGTAGCATCTATCTTTTTCTTACCTTGAGTAAACACAAATCCTAGGTTAGGAAATTGTGAATATGCTTTTGCCAAAAGCTCTAAATGATTAGGCGCCCATTTGTCATCATGATCTAATCTTGTAACATAATCAAAACCGGCAGATGCCGCCATATCTAATCCTTTGTTAACTGCTTTAATTCCTCCAGTTAATCTTTTTTCTTCCGATGATATATTAGATTCTCTTTCACCAGGTTTAGGTAAATTAAAATATTCATATTGGCCAGGCTTAAACATAGAAGATAGTAAATCTTTTAATTCTTGATCTTCTTCATACTTATCACCAACTATAAATAATTTCCAATTTTTAAATTTTTGATTTTTAATAGATCCTAATGAATCCTTAAGAACATCAACCGAAGACATATGACTTGCTCTTGTCTTATGTACACCTGCATCACTCTTAATTTTATAAGTTGGCATAACCACAGCAAATTTTATATCATTATTAATTTTACTAGAAAGATTCTTTTCATTTAAAATTTCAAAGTTTTTATCATTAATAAAAGATTCTAATAATAAGTAAGTATCATATGACTGTAACATATTGGTTTTCTAATTTTATTATATATCCGTTAAATGATATGATATGATAATATTAATTTCTTGGTGTCTCTTATTGAATTAAACATTAAAACATCAATAATTGACAAGTGAGATACGAAGGGTTTACCGAATTGGTTATATGATTTTATTTTATGATCATTAAAAAATAAATTAACACCTTTTGTTTTAAAAGTTTCTTTATCATACATGTCATTTATTACATTTACATAATTAGAAAAACCTAATGTCTTTGTTATGGATGCTAACCTTTCACACTTTTCTTTTCCTTGTGAATTAGGATCAGCCTTTGAAGTCCTATCATAATTAATCTCTAAGTTTAAATATTTACATACTGCAGCTAAAGAAGAAATAGCCATTTCATCAATATGTGTATACTTACCTAATATGACTTTTTTGATAATTGGAAAAACTTCTTTAAAGTATGGTGCCTTTTTATATGCGCTTTCAATACTCTTTATGATTTTTATTCTACTTTCATTTTCAGATATTTCTATTTGATTTATCTTTTTATTTTGTGATGGTTTATTTAAAGGAATGGTAAATAAATGATCCTTACCATTTATGAGGATTCTTTGCCTGTGAATCCATCCTCTTTTAATAAAGTTAACATCATCATAAAATAAAATTTTATCAGATGAATTGATTAAACTGAAGTAACCTACATAAGGAAAGATATAAGGTTGCATTATAGCTAACTTCTTACATCTCCTCATTATTATGAGATCATCATTAAAGCCAACAGTTTCAAACTTTAATATTCGATATAAGTTATATGCAGGGTTATCTTTATGAACTTCTAAATCAATAGGAAGCTCAGTTGAATCTACAATATCTTTAATGATTTTTTTAGAAAGACCTTTACCTCTATGATTAGGATGAGTCCATACCATAGTAATAAAATAACTATTTTTATTTTTATAATAAGCTACATAAGAAATTACATTATCGTCTTCATCCGTATGATATTCAACATGACCTTTGGATAAAACTTTTTTGGACCATTCAGTTAAATCTTCAATATGAAAATACTTATGGTTTTCAGTCTTAAGGCTATTTTCTAATATCTTTTCTAAATTCATATGTTATCTAAATTGGAAATTAACCAATCTAATTCTACCTGACTTCCGGCATCTGATATTGCATTATCTGGATCTGGGTGAGTTTCAATAAAAGATCCATCATATTCAAATATCTTTGCGGCTTGTGAATACTGTTTAGCCAATTTACGACTACCTCCGGTTATACCTTCACCGGCCATCTGTGTTGAGTGAGTGCAATCTAAAATAACTTTATCTGCAAATTCTTTCATTACATCAACTCCTCTAAAATCTACAATTAATCTATCATACCCAAAATTAGATCCTCTTTCAGTTACCCATACTTCGCAGGTTGGGTCTACTTCTTTAATCTTAGCAACTGCATGTTTCATTGCTTCAGCAGATAACCATTGGCCTTTCTTAATATTAATAACATTAAAGTTTTTTGCACATGCTATCAAAAGGTCAGTTTGGCGACATAAAAATGCAGGTATTTGAATAACATCTACTACTTCAGATAAAGGTAATGCTTGAGAAGGTTCATGGATATCTGTTATAATTCTAATATTAGGATAATAGTGCTTAATGGTTCTCATGATTTCCATCCCTTCTTCTAAACCAGGACCTCTATCGGAATGTATAGAAGTTCTATTTGCTTTATCAAAAGATCCTTTTAAGTACCAGTTCTTATCTCCCATATAAGCATCTAATGTTTTAGCTACTTCTAAAAAGTTATCCTCGTTTTCAATACTACAAGGGCCAAGTATATAAGTATAGTCTTTCATAATTTATTTTTAACCGTCACAACTGATACAGTCTTCCATTGCCTTTTGAGCAATGTCACCTCTTAATACAGATTCAGTTCTCATATAATATAAAGTTTTAATTCCTTGCTTCCATGCTTCCAAGTGGACTTGATTAATCCATTTTGGGGTGGCTTCTTTAGGAAAGGCAAGATTTAAAGATACTGCCTGGTCTACATATTGTTGTCTAACGCCTGCTTGTTTTACTAGTTCTAATTGATTTATTTCTTTAAAGGTTTTAAATACATCTTTAAATGGAACACCTTCTTGGTATTGTGGTACATCTTTACATTTCATTAGAATACCTTTTAAGAAACACCAATCATCTAAGAATTTTAAACCTTGCACAGATCCACCGTCTGCCATAATTTTATCCCATACCTTTTTATTATCATGGCCAATTTTATCAAGGTATGCTTCTAATTGACTATTCTTTCTAATAAAAGTTCCTTTGGCAGATTGATCGGTCCATATATTTGCTGGTACTGGTTCAATTCCTGCAGATATCCCACCTGCTAATTTTGAATTGGAAACTGTTGGTGCGACTGCTCTTAAGTGAGTATTTCTAAAGCCAGTATCTCTACACCATAAAGGTTCTCCGTATTCCTCAGCAAGATCTCGGCTTGCCTTTTCACTTTCTATCTTTATTTGAGAAAATATATTACGAGTTTCATATTGAGCTTCTAATCCTTCAAATGCGATACCTCTTTGCTGTAAGTAAGTATGCCATCCTAATACACCTAAACCTAATGCTCTACCTTTTTCAGCAGATCTTACAGAATTTTCAAATCCTTTTCTATATTTTGCTTTTTGTAAAAATTCTTCAAGTACACCATCTAAGAACCATGTTGAATCATAAATCAGATTAGTATTTTTCCATTCATCATACTTAGAAAGATTAAGAGAACTTAAACAACAAACAAAAGAATGATTTTCATCTGTATGTAAAACAATTTCAGAACAAATGTTAGTCATAAAAACCTTTAAGCCGTTTTTCTTATATGCTTCAGGATTTTGTTTGTTAACATTTCCTCTATACATAATATATGGTTGACCGGTTTGTCTACGCTTTCTCTGCACTGCTCCATATCTTTTTCTAGATTCAGCATCACCTTCTAAAACATTTCTCATAAACTTATCAGAAATAACAACACATTGGTTTGTATTTAAACATTGTCTATTAATATCACCTTTAGGTTCTCTAATTTCTAGCCATTCCCAAAAATCTTCATGTTCAATACTTAAGTTAGTACTCGCAGCACCTCTCCTTACAGCTCCTTGATTAGTTGCAAGAATTGTAGAATCATTAATTTTAATAAAAGGTACTACACCGTCACTGGTTCCGTTATCAGTTATCTCTGCTCCGGCTGGTCTAATTTGATTATGGCATATTCCTACCCCACCACCATGCTTAGCTAATAACATTAACTCAAGGTTCTTTTGCCCTATGTCATTTATTGAATCCGCTACATCTATACCGAAACAGCTTATAGGTAAACCTCTTTCAGTTCCAGTGTTACTTAATACAGGTGAGGCTAAATTTAACCATCCCTTCCAAATGTACTTCATAAACTTATCTGCCATTTCTGGTTTCTTAAGTCTATTTGCTACAGTTGTTGCTACTCTCCAATATGCGTCCTTTGGTGTTTCTCCTGGTAAACAATACCCTCTTGATATTGTGTTTAAGTAAACATCAGTATGACCCCATTCTGGATAATCAATACCACGTTCCCAACCTAATTCCTTTTCTATTTGATCTGCTGTCATTTTTATTTAATTTTTCTTAGCCCATGTTGACCATTCAATATCTCTTTTTATTATTTTTGCAGGCACACCTGCAATAATCACGTTACTTTCTTTAAATGATTTGTTTACTAATGATGAAGATCCTATAACACAATTATCTTCAATATTAACGCCTTTCATAATTTTACAATATGCACATACCCAAACTTTATTTCCTATGATAACATCAGAAGGGTGATTAATTCTATTAGTAGTACCCTTTTCATATATAAAATGACTATCACTTGTTCTTATTTCAATATCAGAAGCAAATAAACATCCATCACCTATAATTACTTTTTTATTTTCTAATGCTGCTATATGTACACTTTCAATTCTTGAACCACTACCAATTGTTATAGAAGTATTATTCTCCAACCAAAGTAAGGCATTTTGTTGAATGATAGTATTAGTTTTAATATGTACAGTAGACCCTGATCCTTCAAACCGAAACTTAACATTGCATAATGATACGCCCTCATCAATAATTAAAGTATGATTTTTACCAAATGAATTAATTTCACAATTTACCAATTTAACCGATGGGTGAATGCTAATTGTATAATCTTCTATTTTTAAGTCGTTTGTTATATTATTTATATACATATCTATAATTTACCAAATATCATCCCAATCATCGCCTTCACCTGCTTTAGCATAATCAGTTGGTCTGATTGCAAAAAAGTCAGTATGAGTATGCCCACCTGTTAAATGATAAAACCAATCCAACGCATCAGCAGATTTTTCATCATATTCAAATATTGGATCCAATCCTAGTTCTTGTAATTTTTCGTTTGTTCTTCTGTAAATAAAATTCTTTAAATCATATGCTTTAAGATTTTCAATATCTCCTTGTTCAAATATCTTATCAATATAATCATGTTCCATGCCTACAATTAATTTTGCAGCTTCATAAACAGATTCTTTAACACTTTCTCTTAGAGTTTCATCTTCAGAGCACATATGATTAAATAGCCTACATCCCATTTTAGAATGTAATGATTCATCTCTTACAGACCATTTCATTTGTTGACCTATACCTTTCAAAAGGTTTCTCATTTGAAAAGAATAAAGAACAGCAAAGGAGCTATATAAACTTACACCTTCAGCAAAGGCAGAAAATATTGCAAGACTCCTAGCAACCTCTTTCCTAGCATCTTTACTTTTTAATAAATCTTTATCTGTATACTCGGCTTTAGTTGACATTAAGAATTCAAATTTATTAGCCATTGAAGGTTCATGTAAAAATGCAGTATAATCTTCAAGTCCTAATGTTTCATTTAAATAAGAGTATGCAACAGCATGAATGGTTTCTTGTGAACCAAACATCATTGCCATTTGTCTTATCTCATGTTTAGGAAACCATTTAGTAACCATTCCTGTCCAATAATCAGATACCGCACATTCAGTTTGAGCAAACCCTAAAAGAATATTTCCAACTAGGTTTTTTTCATGAGGTTTAATATTTTCATTCCAATCTTTTAAATCACCCTGCATTGATATTTCTGTATGAAGCCAAAAGGCTTGTGCTTGTGGTAACCAACCATCCAGATAATATTCTGGAAATTCAAAAGGTTTATATTCGATGCGTTCGGTAAAAAGTTTGCTCATTGTTAATTTTTCTTTTTTGACTAAATATGCAACGGGAGTTGCATAGTTTGTTTGTTTAGTGTTGTTTATTTATTTAAGACTTTTTTAGTTCTTGTTCTAAATCATATGCTTTTTGCTGCAATCTAAAAGATTCTGCTTTATATTCTTTTCTTTGATCATATAACCTAGTAAGAACATCTTTAAGGACAGATCGCTCAGTATCATAAACTGCACCTGTTACTGATACAATATTATTCTCACCTCTTTCATCATTTCTTTTTTCAGGTGATACCTTTTTCTTAAAACTTTCTGGTGATACATTTAATTGTCTCATAATAGAAGGATATAGTGAAGCAAAATCAAATGCGGCTACAGCATTATGCATACCTGTTATTGGCTCTTTTACAAAAGCACCTTCAAATTGTTCTCGTTTAGATGGAGGGGCCTTAGGATCTTTTGCCATTACAAGATTCCTTGTTAAAAACTCTCTTGCCAAAAGTGCTTCAGTAATTGCAACTGGTGATGCGGCTTTAAATATACTAATCTGAGTCATATGAGCAATAGTTAATGCAATATCCATTGTCTTAATCTTTTGATGAATAAGATAAACTAATGCAGTATCAATTACATTATAGAAAACATATTTAGGATAATCCTTTTCATACATATCTTGAATAGTACCTTCATATTTAACTTTCTTAATTCCTACTACAGCTTCACCTACCGTATCTAATTTAAAATCTTCTTTAATATCAACAGTCCTATCCCATTTAGCATAAATATCTAAATAATCCATTACACCTACATGACAAGGAAATTCATCTCTTCCAAAGTTTCTTCCTATTGGTGAAGCAGATCCAATATCAACACCTAATTTTTTACATCGGTTAATAATGTATTGCCAATCAAATTTAATATAATTCCATCCGGTCATCATAGGGAATTTTTGTACAAAGGACATCATAAAGGTTGACATCATATCATACTCAGATTTAAAACATTTAAAGGTAAAAGAAAAATCATCATCTATGTCTTTAAAATGTTCATCTATTTGATTCTGAATTTTAGTTTGTGTTTTATTATCTAAATCTTTAGTTGCCAAAACAATACATTGGCGTTCAGGTGTAACAATACAAATTGTAGTAACCGGGTTAGGCGCTTTACTAGGCTCAGGAAATGAATCGGTTACCTCAACCTCGATATCTACAAAATAAGTTCTAGGAAAATGATAACCAAAAATTAGTTCTCTATCAGAAAAAGATAATTGATCCATGTATTCAATTATTCTATACTTATTTAACCAGCGTGATCTTACCTTTTTTACTGAACGGCCATCCCAGTTTTTTATTTTTGAATCTGCTTTTGAATCAGTATCATCACAAACTTCCCAATTAAACATATCTTCAGTTTGAAGATCATAAGTCTTAAATCTGGTTTTGCCATCTAAGTTAAAATAAGAAACAAATAATTGACGGTCTTCTTGTGTAATATCTAAAAGCATATTTTATTTTTATATAGATTTATTAGTAATTGTTTTTCTGTCTATTCCAATTTTCTTCGTTCTTACTTAAGTAAAAATTATAAAATTCTTGTGGAGTAACACCTATCGCTAGCCCAGCATTAAATACGAAATGCATTACATCTATCCATTCCATTTTAAGTTCTTTTAAATCACCTGGGGTTAAATCAGATAATTTTTTATTTCTAACTTCAGGGTTTGTAGACTTCCAAGGTTTCCATGCAGCATTACCTTCACCGTCTTCAATTCCACCAACTGCATCCATCATCTCATGTAATTCATCAATGATTGCATGATTAGTAACCATTAGAAAATCTACTACATCACCTATGTTATATTCTGAAAAAGGTTTCTTTCCTTGTTTTTCAAAATACATAGATTGTGTTTCGTTCTGTAATGAATAAAGATCTTCTAAAGAATTCTTAGAATGATCATAGCCGTTTTCTGTAAAGTAGTCTCTTACGTCCAAATCTTTACATTTGTTATCAATGTTTGCCATATAAATTTTGATTTATTTTTATATAGCTAAAATGTAAATTTGTTTACAGATAAGCAGAAGGATTCGGAAGTCCACTATAATGATCCCATAATGCATCTTCGTTCCATTTAGAATCATACCAAAACATTCTTCCGTTCTTATCTTTTCTTTTTGACATTTGCGGATTTCCGTAACATCTCATAAATTTTCTAAGAGGTTCAGGGTCTGTGCTAAATGGGCTTTCCCAATCCTTAAGTTGACCACCACCTAGCTTATATGCTTGTAAAGGAATGTCTCTACACAACACAAAGATCTCAGGTTCTTTTTTTAGAATTTCTCTTGCTGATTCAAATGGATTAATCCAAGATAAGCGATAAAGTATTTCTGCCCTAAGGTAATTTCCTATTCCATTAAAATATGATTGATTCATCAGTACAGTATGTATAGGATGATTGAATGCAGCTTTATGCAAATTATCTAGAATATTATCAGTAAAGGCATCATACTCTTTAGTAGGATCAGGTCCTCTATTGGAAGACCAATCATCAACCCATTTCCATTTACCGAATCTCCTAACATCCACAAATGATAATGTTGTACCGTCTTTTTCAATAAACATAAGGTGAGAATGTTTTTTCTCTTTGCCGATGTTTGTGTGGGCAAAATGACCGCTCATTCCCATGGTCATTAAAAGGTGTCTTTTTTCTTTTGAGTCATTATCCGAAAGGGTAAGCATAAGCTCTTTACCTCTACTCTCTGCTGATATTTTAAAAAAC
>Ga0233401_1000063_pt1 | contig 50597 bp, 54 predicted proteins | sample 49DmetaG_FD_190067 | JGI IMG/M metagenome (GOLD analysis project Ga0233401, IMG submission 190067) | Seawater microbial communities from Monterey Bay, California, United States - 49D | ecosystem: Environmental > Aquatic > Marine > Coastal | place: USA: California | collected 2016-10-03
CACCTTGGTCTTCTTCTGTGTCCGGTTGGTCTGGGTCATCTCCAAGTTGATCACCATATCCAAGGTCATCAATAAGTTGACGGGCAAAACGAGCAAATTCTACTTGATCTAAGATTTTGTCTCCAATGTTTTCAAATGTTGCTCCAGATCGCTCTTCGATAGTAGTTTTCCATTGCTCTAAAGCATTTTTAACAGTGCTGGGCATTTCTCTGCCAGTCGTTATATGCCTCAAATAGTATGATAAAGCTGTTGTCATTGGTACATCCTTAAATGATGTTGCTTTATCATATCCAAGCGCTAAAGCTTCTGCCTCTAACTTTGCTTCAATATTTCCCGCTGTTCCAGGCATTGCTCGGGCTCCTACAGCTTCACATCTAGCTGTAGCCATAACTTCATATATTTCTTTTGCTTCATTGCCTTTAGGCATATAGCGATTATGAATTGTTTCATTATGGAAACGAGTTCGCAATGCATATGCGTCCGCCGTGCCGCGTGCTAATAATACTTCTTGACGTGTCATACGGCGACTTACTTGAGGTAGGCGCGCTGTATCATTAGACAGCCCTGGAGGATCAATAGAATAAGCTACTGCTAGCTCGCTATCAGCAGCCATTGCTCTTGTAGCTTCTGCAAGAGCTTTCTTAAACGGATCCGCAGGGTTATTATTTGATTTACTCATTAGCCTAAGCTAACAGATGCAGCACTTTCGGGTAATTCTTCATCAAATAAACGTTGATAAAATTCTGCTACTGTTTCTCTTTCTAACTCATCACATTTATTAAGGAATGTGAGCCTAAACGCAAAACCTACATCTTTAAATATATTGGTGTTTTGCGCCCATGCAATGACAGTTCTTGGTGACATAACAGTTGAAATATCACCATTCATGAAAGCATTACGAGTTAATTCTGCTACGGTCACCATCTTGCCAATGACTTCTGGATCAGTACCAGGATTTTTTGCTGTAACAATTGCTGTTTCATCTTCGTGCGGTAAATAATTTAATGTGCTTACAATTGACCATCGGTCCATTTGGCCTTGGTTGATTTGTTGTGTGCCATGATAGAGACCAGTTGTATCACCAAGTCCAACAGTATTTGCAGTTGCAAATAGTCGAAAAGAAGGATGTGGGGCAATTACCTTATTTTGATCAAGCAAAGTAAGTTTTCCATCGACTTCAAGCACACGTTGTATAACAAACATAACATCTGCTCTTCCAGCATCATATTCGTCAAAAACAATAGCAACAGGATTTCTTAAGGCCCAGGGTAATATACCTTCTTGAAATTCGGTAACTTGTTTGCCTTCAACAAGTTTAATCGCATCTTTTCCTATTAAGTCTATTCTGGAAATGTGACTATCTAAATTAACTCGAACTGTAGGCCAATTTAGTTTGGCGCCCACTTGTTCTATGTGGGTAGATTTTCCAGTGCCATGATAACCTTGAATCATTACCCTTCGGTTATATGTATAACCAGCTAAAATTGCTAAGGTAGTATCATGGTCAAATTTGTAGGTGCTATCAATCTCTGGAACTCTATCCGAGCTATTTGGAAATCCCATAATTTCCATATCAGTATCGATTCCAAAAAGGTCTCTTACTTTATGCTTAACTGTAGGCTGCCCAATATCTAGATTGCCATCTGCCATGTTAATAATCCTTTGATAATGTCTGAAATTAGATCAGAATTTTTTTATATAAGTAGAACTAATTATTCTATTGGAAAGTGTATAAGCGACACTTTTGTCGGTTTAACACTTAATCTTTGAAGTTTGAGCTATTTTTTACTTGGTCCCAGGCCCAAACAACCTTTTGAAGGAATTCTTCCTGTGATCTGTCACCACCGTTCAAGTCTGGATGAAGCTCTTTAATTAATGATTTGTATTTTTTGCGTAACTCGGTCTTTGTCCAATTATCTTTAGCTTCAAGAGTATCGATTGCCTTTCGCTCGTCTGAAGGCAGGCGTTTAGATCCACCTAAAGCGTCACCTTTGCCTGGATTTTTTGTAGCATTTTGCCCTAATACCTGATGTGGATCTTCAATTCCTAGCCTAGCCCAGGCGCGTTGTTCAGCAGTTTGTTTTCCAAGAGGTTCAGTTTTTCGCTCCCATACACGATCTGCTGCAAACTGCTCTTGTAACTCTTCTTCAGAATGCGTTTCAAAAAAATTCCATTTTTGATTAAATTGTCGAATGTGTGCTAAACAAAACCATCTAAATTCATCTAAGTTATCTGGATTCAGGGGTGCACGGTATTTTCCAGGTTCTTGGCAGTCTGGATGTTGACAAGTCATCTTTGAAGTTTCTGATGCGCCTGACATCCCTCGTCTTGTTCGTGCACGCTTTTTTTTATCTGCTGATACAGATATGTCAAAATCAAAATTGATAGGAGGCCGTTCTGCCATTTTAGATCCTTTATTCACTTGCCCGAGTCAGGAAAGAAATATTACTATATTCTTGGCTGATGCCAAGAGTTAATTAGAAAGAAATGATATGGAATCAAGAATAATTGCAGCATTAACAGCCGCATTTGCACCAAGCGAGCTCATTGTTGTAGATGATAGTGAGTCTCACAGAGGCCATAGTGGCTTTAAAGAAGGTGGAGAAACCCATTTTAATGTAAAAATTCGTTCAAGTGTATTCTCAGGCATGTCACAAATATCTGCACACAGAGCTGTTATGTCAAAATTGAAAGCAGAATTTAAAGATGGTTTACACGCATTGTCATTGGATGTTGGTGAAGCTTAAAATTTTTCGTTAGATTGAGTATCAAATTCACCATTATTAGTTTCCTCAATTATGTTTAGTTCATCATTTGAAGAAAGTGATGGTTCTTTTTTACTTGAAAAACTTTTAAATGGATTAAGACTCTGAGTTTTTTGAACAATTTCAGTATTTACCTCAGAGGCTGTTTCGCGTTTAAAAATTAATACGCTTTGATATACCTCACGTTTTTTTCTTGTAAGTCCCTGTCGCTCAATAGATGGAAGGCTCTCAGCGTGCATATACTCCCATCCATCATTTGCCATTTGGTTTATTTCTTCAGATATTGCATTCGCAAAACGACCATTAGCTCCTTTTATTCCTTTTGCTTTTTTTCCAATAGTAGGAGCTGGTATTACCTTATACTCAAAAAACGGCATTTTTACTCCAAACATTTTATTATATCAGATCAATTTAATAATTCTTTATAGAAGTATATATTAATATGATTTTATCTTCAACTAACCGACTGTTCGAAATTTCATTCAAACTTTCTTAATTTTTCAGCTTTTGTGCAATGATTTCATTTACAGCTTTCGGATTTGCTTTTCCGCCCGTAGCTTTCATTACTTGCCCGACGAACCATCCAGCAAGTTTTGGATTTTCTTTTGCTTTTGCCACTTGATCAGGGTTTTCATTCATTATTTTGTCCACGGCAGTTTCTATTTGGTTAGTATCAGTAACCTGCTTCATACCCCGATCATTTACTATTTCAGAAGGATTTCCACCCTCATTCCATACAATCTCAAAGAGGTCTTTTGCTATCTTGCCAGAGATATCACCCTTGCTTATTAAGTCTAGGATATTACCTAATTGATTAGTAGAGATTGGACTATCTTTTATAGATAAATCAGCTTTGTTCAAACGGCCAAATAATTCGTTGATTACCCAGTTTGCAGCTTGTTTCCCATCGCGGTCCTTTGCAATTTTTTCAAAATATTCTGCATCTGCAAGATCTGCTGTAAGTACACTTGCATCATATTCTGTAACATTAAATTCTTTAATGAACCGGATTTTCTTTTCATCTGGGAGTTCAGGAAGATTATTATAAATTTCGTCAACCCATTTTTGTTCTATTTCGAGTGGCAAAAGATCAGGATCTGGAAAATATCTATAATCATGCGCTTCTTCTTTGGACCGCATTGATCTAGTTTCATTTTTTTCTGCATCATAGAGGCGTGTTTCTTGATCTATTGTGCCTCCGTCTTCTAATATAGAAATTTGTCTACGCGCCTCATAATCTATAGCTAATTGTATAAAACGCATTGAGTTCATATTCTTTAGTTCACAACGTGTTCCAAGATGGCTAAAATCACCAGATGCACGAAATTTTTCATACTGGCCTGCAGGACAAACGGAAACATTTACATCTGCACGCATATTGCCATTTTGCATGTTGCCGTCACATGTGCCTAAATATCGTAATATCTGTCTTAATTTTGTTACGTAAGCTGCTGCTTCTTCAGGACTCCTAATGTCGGGCATTGAAACTATTTCCATTAAGGCAACACCAGTCCTGTTTAAGTCTACAAATGACATATTTGGATCCATATCATGGACAGATTTACCGGCGTCTTGCTCTAAGTGAATGCGTTCTACTCGAACATTTCTTGCTATCCCAGTATCTAAGTTAACTAATATTTCGCCTTCACCAACAATAGGATGATATAACTGACTAATTTGGTATCCTTGTGGTAAATCAGGATAAAAATAATTTTTTCTATCAAATGCAGAATACAAATTAATTTTTGCTTTTAATCCTAAACCAGTCCTGACTGCTTGCTCTACACAAAATTCGTTTATTACTGGAAGCATACCAGGCATTGCGGCATCAACCATTGATACGTTTGAATTTGGTTCACTGCCAAACTTAGTTGACGCACCAGAAAATAATTTTGATTTTGAAGCTACTTGAGCATGAACTTCCATACCTATTACTAATTCCCAATCACCTTTGGCGCCTGAATATATTTTTGGTTTTGGTTCTTCATAAATAAGATCTAGCATGGTTTATTTTCCCGAAATAACTGCGATGTGTTTTAAGGCGACACGAGCAGATGAGCAAGTGTGAAAAGTTTATGAAATTCTCAATTTATTAATTGCTATATATCAAATCAGAGATATTTTAATTTTCAATTATTCTAGTATTTTATTTACAATTTCTAATGAATCTTTGGATAAATTATCAAAAGCTTGAATTTTGCGTAATTGAGTAGTCATCAATGTTTGACGACTTTTATCATAGCGCTTCCAAGTCTCAAATACTCCGCACATTCGTGCAGCTGTTTGAGGATTTATCTGATCTAATTTGATTAGCCAATCTGATACAAACTCATAACCTGAGCCATCTTTTAGGTGAAAAGCAGAGGGGGACATCGCAAAGGACCCAATAAGACTACGGAAACGGTTCGGATTTTTCCAATTAAAGTCAACATGAGACGATAATGCTTTCGCAATTTTGAGTACATCTGATTGGCGTGAATATAAAATTTGAATTGCAAACCATTTATCCAAAACAAGTGCATCTGAATTCCATTGAGTATAAAAATCTTCTATGCAGCTATTTTTTTTGTTTGATTTGATTGTAAATCCAAGTGATGCAAGTTGCTCAGTCATGTTGTTTGCAGTTTTGAATTGTTGAAACGCTGTGTTCCCATCATCTACTTTTGTTATATATCCTAAAGCTGTGTTACGTAATGATCTTTGTCCAGCAGCTTTGGCATCGGTAGTATGAGCAGATTGAATTGATATATTTCTGTATAAATTTGTAAATTGATTAATTAATTTTTTAGCTATACTTAACTCGAGTTTTTCTAATGCAAGAAGGATTTTATCAGGATCAGGAATACCCCCATTATCAAATATTGTTTGAGCAATTGTTTCTTGAGATGGTAAAGTTAATAAAAGAGAACGATATGCTGGGTCTAAACTTTCATCATCTATCAAGTTTGAAAGAATTTCTAAATAAGGTGCAGAGTTAAAAGAATGCCCGTTAATATCTGATATTAATAAATCGATTGAAATATTACGCCCAGCTTCCCACTTGTTAAATGTATCTGTATCATTTTTAAATAAAAATATTTGATTTTTGATATCAATTTCTCGATCTAAGATTATGGGAGCTGAAAATCCTCTCAAGATTGAAACAACTGGTTTATGGTTTGCTTTAAAATGAAATGTTTGGGTTTTTTTGTGTAAGTTTAAAACAACTTCAGGTAATATTTCTTTTCCGTTTGAACCTATAAATCCGGCTCTAATTGGTATTACTTGTGGCAATTTATCTTTACGATTTTTAGAAGGGTTTAAATCTTGTGTAAAAGTTAATTCAAGTGTGCCATTATTGTAGCTTTCTTTTACAGAAACCTTTGGTGTTCCACTTTGTGTATACCACAATTTGAATTGATTAAGATCAATTTTACAAGTGTCTTCAAATACTTTTATCCAATCTTCAATAGTGCAAGCTTCACCATCGTGTCTGTTAAAATAAAGCTCTAATGCTTGGTAGTAAGATTTATCTCCAACTAATAGTTTTAGCATTCCGATTATTTCTGAACCTTTTTCATATACTGTTGATGTGTAAAAGTTATTTATTTCAAAGTACTTTTCTGGTCTGCATGGATGAGCTAAAGGTCCTGCATCTTCTCTAAATTGTCTGGCGCGTAGCTGTATAACATCTTCAATTCTTTTGACTGAATGGGAGCGTTGGTCACCACTAAATTGTTGATCGCGGAATACTGTCAAACCTTCCTTTAGGCACAATTGAAACCAGTTTTTGCAAGTTATTCGGTTTCCAGTCCAATTATGAAAATATTCGTGAGCAATAATACCTTCAATGAGCTCAAAATCTCTATCAGTCGCCGTTTCTTGGCTGGCCAGAACATATTTAGAATTAAAAATATTTAATCCTTTGTTTTCCATCGCGCCCATATTGAAATCATCGACAGCTACAATCATAAATAGATCTAAATCATATTCCCTTTTGTAAATTTCCTCATCCCATTTCATTGACCTCTTTAATGCGTCCATAGCATATTCACATTTACTTTGATCACCATTCCTAACGAAAATTTGCAAATCAACTTTACGGCCACTCATAGTTGTGAATGTATCATCGAATGATACTAAATCTCCTGCAACCAGAGCAAATAAATAAGCAGGCTTAACCCATGGGTCTTGCCATTTTCCATGGCTTATTTTGTTCCCATTTGAAAGAAGGGTAGGGTGTTCACTTTCAATGGTTACGTTAAATAAAGCCATAACATCTGGCCTGTCAGGGTAATATGTGATTTTTCGAAAACCTTCTGCCTCACATTGAGTACAGTACATTCCATTGGAAATATATAACCCTTCCAAAGCTGTATTCGCCTCAGGATTTATTTCAACTTCGCAAGCCCATGTAAAACTTTCTTGAGGAATAATATTATGTGGAACAACCAAACCTTCAGAATTTATATCTATATGACCCAAGTTTAATTTTTCATCATTTATTTCCGCAGAAATTAATTTAAGCATCCGGCCGTCAAGTTCTAGTGCATGGGGACCATCAACCCTTTTGGGGTTAATTACAAACTTGATCTTAGATTTAACCCGCGTATTTTTTGGGTCTAATCTGAAAAATAGATCAACACTTTCAACCCAAAAAGCAGGTTCTTCATAATCAGATAATAATATTTGTGTTGCTTTATTTGAGTTCATTTTGTTATCTCCGGAATGAATGTGTTAACCTGTGTAGAATTATCACTAGACTGCAAGGGAAAATTTTGTATACCATTGCATACTTAAAGGTTTGGAACCAAGGAATAGAATTTGCTTGCCTTTTATAATTGGTAATATTAATTGACCAATAGCTATGTTTTGATATGATATAAGTTTTTAATAATAATTTTTACTTTTCATCAACAATCTGGTTATTGAAGGCCTGTTAAATTGGAGATTAACATTATGCGAACTGAAAAATTTGGATTAAAAGTAGATGATAAATTAATTGAATTTGTCGAGGCGAAAGCATTGCCTGGAATTGATATCTCGTCTGATGATTTTTGGAAAGGTTTGTCTGATCTTGTAAATAAATTAGGTCCAAAAAACTTAAAGTTATTGCAAAAACGAAAAGATATAAAACAAAAAATTGATAGTTGGCATATTGAACAGCGTGGTAAAAAATTCGACTCAAATATTTATAAAAGTTTTTTAAAATCTATAGATTATTTAGTAGATGAAGGTCCTGATTTTGAAATAGAAACATCTAATGTTGACAATGAAATTGCACATATAGCTGGTCCACAGTTAGTTGTACCGATTACTAACGCGCGATTTGCACTAAATGCGGCAAATGCTCGCTTTGGGTCATTATATGACTGTGTTTATGGAACTGATGTATTGGGAAGCACCTCACAGTCAAAAAATTATGACCCTGCACGTGGTGCAGAAGTTATTGCATATTCTAAGAATTTTTTAGATGAAACTTTCCCTATTTCTGGCTTTTCACATGCAGATGCAACTAATTATATAGTCCTAAATGGCGAACTTTTAATTGATGGGAAAAAATTGCAAAAGCCAGAACAGTTTGTTGGTTATCGAGAAAAAGCTAATGCGCCAGAGGGAATTTTACTAAAAAACAACAATTTACATGTTGAACTATATTTCAACAAAGAAACCCCAATCGGTAAAGCAGACAAAGCGGGTATTGCTGATGTTATTTTAGAAAGTGCGTTATCAGCAATAATGGATTGCGAAGATAGTGTTGCAGCTGTTGATGCAGAAGACAAGATACTAGCTTACTCAAATTGGCTTGGATTGATGAAGCGAGATTTAACCTGTAATCTTTCAAAAAATGGAAAAACTCTTAGACGCAGGCTCCTGCCAGATCGTCAATATATATCACCAAAAGGATCACAATTTCAGCTCAAAGGAAGAGCATTAATGTTGGTTCGCAACGTTGGTCATCTAATGACTAACCCTGCTATTTTGGATAAACAAGGTAATGAAATTGGTGAAGGTTTCATGGATGCGATGTTTACGGTTGCAATAGCAATGCACGATCTAGATCGAAAGTCAGGAAATTCTATCACTGGGTCAGTTTACATAGTTAAACCAAAAATGCATGGACCAGAAGAAGTTGCATTCACAGATGAAATTTTTACTGAAGTTGAAAAAGCTTTAGGATTGCCACAGTACACTGTCAAAATTGGTATTATGGATGAAGAAAGACGTACTACAGTAAATTTAAAAGAATGTATTCGTGCAGCAAAAAATCGTGTTGCATTTATAAATACAGGATTTCTTGATCGCACTGGAGATGAAATTCATACTTCGATGGAAGCGGGTCCATTTTTGCGAAAAGATGAGATTAAAAAGCAACCTTGGATTGCAGCTTACGAAGATCAAAATGTTGATGTTGGTTTAGCATGTGGTTTGCAAGGAAAAGCACAAATTGGAAAGGGAATGTGGGCGGTTCCTGATAATATGTCAGATATGATGGAGCAAAAAGTGGCACATCCAGAATCTGGTGCAAATTGTGCTTGGGTGCCTTCACCAACTGCTGCAACTTTACACGCAATGCATTATCATAAAGTTGATGTTTTTGAGCGCCAGAATGAAATACAAAAAGGTGGCAAACGAGCTTCTGTTGATACTATTTTACAATTTCCTATCTCTCAGGGGCAAAATTGGTCAAATGATGAAATAACACGTGAAATAGAAAATAATGCACAAGGTATTTTAGGATATGTTGTTCGATGGATTGATCAAGGTATTGGATGTTCTAAAGTTCCAGATATAAATAATGTAGGTCTAATGGAAGATCGTGCAACGTGCCGCATTTCAGCACAACATATAGCTAATTGGCTCCATCATGGTGTCGTTACACCAGAAGAGGTAATGCAAATTTTGCAAAGAATGGCAGGTGTTGTGGACTCTCAGAATGCAAATGATCCAAAATATAATCCAATGTCCCCAAATTTTACCTCTATAGCATTCCAAGCAGCATGTGATCTTGTATTTAAGGGTGCAATTCAACCATCTGGATACACTGAACCTGTTTTACATGCGCGAAGATTAGAACTTAAAGGTTAAATAAAATGACGTCTATATCATTAGCTAAAGCTAAAGAAATTATTGATAATATTCTTCAAGAAGGAATAAAGGAAAAAATGCAACCTTTATCAGTTGTTGTATTGGATACAGGTGGAAATATAAAAGCATTTGAGCGATCAGATGGGGCATCTCCAGGACGTTTTAAGCTTGCTGATGGCAAAGCGCATGCTGCTATTATGATGGGAATTCCTTCGTCAGCTATAATGGAAAGAGCAGAGCAACAAGCGTATTTTGTAAATGCTTTGAGCGTATCTTTTAACGGCAGATTTACACCAGTTAGTGGTGGAGTTTTGGTTAAGGATGACAATGATAGTATTATTGGTGCTGTTGGAGTCACAGGTGATACATCTGAAAATGATACAATAGCGGCAGTAGCTGGTATTAAATTATCTGGGTTTAATGTTTCAGCATAAGTCTTATGAACCTAACTTTTATGCTCAAGACGATAAAGATTATCTTGAGCATTTTTATACTGTAATTCTTTAAATATAAGTAATAAGTATTACTAAACGATATTTATATTTAACAGGATTGCTTATGAAACGCCCAATTGTTGGGGTTATTTCGAACTCTTATCTCGTGGATGACTCCTATCCTGTACAATTAGCTGGAACTTCAAACCTAGAAGCTCTTTATGATGTGTCTAAAGTTTTCCCTGTAATTTTTCCAGGTATCCCTGAACTGTGTGATACAAATGAAATTTGTGAAAATTTTGATGGAATTCTTTTGACTGGAGCTAGGCCGAATATTCATCCTGAAGAATACGGAGAAGAAGAGACACTAGAACATGGCCAATTTGATCTTAACCGAGACGCTGTTTCTCTGCCTTTAGTGCGTGCATGCGTTGAAAAAGAAATACCAATTTTGGGCATTTGTAGGGGATTTCAAGAATTCAATGTTGCATTTGGAGGCTCACTTTATCCAGAAATTAATGATTTGCCCGGTAGAATGAATCATCGTATGCCTCCAGACGGAACAATAGAAGAAAAATTTGCGATGCGTCATGAGGTGAGCTTATTAAAGGGTGGGCATTTTGAAAAAATCTTTGGTGCAAAAAAAATCGTAACAAATTCTCTTCATGGTCAAGGTATTAAAAGAGCTGGCGAAAGAATAATTATTGAAGGTCATGCTACAGATGGAACCCCCGAAGCAATTAGAATAAAAGATGCATTAAATTTTGCATATGCTGTTCAATGGCATCCTGAATGGAATGCTTTAAAAGACTCCGTTTCTAAACCCCTTTTCGAAGCATTTGGCCAGGCAGTTCATTCAACAAGATCATAATTTTGAAAAAGGTAAATTCTTTAAAATTGTTATAGTTATATTTGTTAATTTTTATGGTATTATTATTAAGATTAGAAACATTTAAAAAGACTAATTTCAAGTAGGTTTGATGTGAAGCAAATAGATAGAACATTCTCTGTGGCTCCAATGATGGATTGGACAGATAGGCATTGTCGCTATCTTCACAGATTAATTTCGAAAAATGTATTGCTTTATACTGAAATGGTTACGGCCCCTGCATTAATCCATGGTGATGCTGATAGATTGTTGGAGTTCAACCAGGCTGAACATACGATCGCTCTGCAGATTGGGGGCTCAGATCCTTATCAACTTGCACAAGCCACTCGACTAGGATGTGACGCTGGATATGATGAGATAAATATTAATATTGGATGTCCATCAGATCGTGTTCAATCTGGTAGATTTGGTGCATGTTTAATGAAAGAGCCTGAGTTAGTCAGTGAATGTGTGAGCGCTATGTTAGAAGCATCAACGGGTGCAGAAATAACTGTAAAATGTCGAATTGGTGTTGATGAACAAGATCCAAAGGAAATATTACCTGATTTCATAGATAAAGTATCTCAAAGTGGCGTTAATTCTTTTGCAATTCATGCACGTAAAGCATGGCTCAGTGGCCTTTCACCCAAACAAAACCGAGATGTTCCTCCATTAGATTATAATTTAGTCCATAAAATTAAAAAGGATCGACCTGAAATAGAAGTTATTTTAAATGGAGGTTTACAAACGTTTAATCAGGCAGTTGCCGAAATTAATAAGGGTTTGGACGGAGTTATGATTGGTAGATTTGCATATCATAATCCTATGGAAATCCTAGGAAATGCAGATAGTTTATATGACGCTAATATTAAAAAAAAATCAGTTACTGAAATTATAAATGAAATGCTACCATACATACAAAATCATTTAGATTCTGGGGGTCGATTAAATCAAATTACACGACATATGCTAGGTTTGTTCTCAGGTCAAAGTGGGGCAAAGGTTTGGAAAAGAACATTATCAGACGAAGCATATAAAAAAGGTGCTGGTATTGAAGTAATCCAAAATGCATTAAAAAATGTATTAGAAAAACAGAATATTTGAGAATGAGAATTAAATAATGATTTGGATGATTATGTGGAATATATCTTAATATTTTTGCCAACAATAATTTTATTATTAATAGTTGGTGCATTTGCTGGAATATTAGCAGGCTTACTTGGAGTTGGTGGTGGGATAGTTCTTGTACCAGCTTTTTTCTATGTGTTCACTTCTTTGGGCTATGCAAATTCGCAACTCATGCAAATTTGTGTTGCCACTTCACTTGCTACTATTGTTTTTACATCCATTAGATCAGTTCTAAGTCATCACAAAAAGAAAATGGTAGAATGGATTATTTTAAAATTATGGTCTCCTGGAATAATATTAGGCGCAGTTATTGGTGTATTTATTGCAGCCAAGCTTCATACTGATACTTTAACTATTATATTTGGCTTGTTAGGGATTATAATTGGTCTGTATATGGCATTTTCTAAGAGCAATTGGAGCTTAGGGTTTCAAATGCCAGTTGGGTTCACTCGAAATATCATAAGCACGGTTGTTGGGTTTCTATCAGTTTTAATGGGTATTGGAGGGGGGAGCTTGGCGGTACCTTTGATGACTTTGCATAATATCAAAATTCATAAAGCTGTGGCTACTGGTGCGGGATTTGGTCTCGCAATAGCTTTCCCTAGCACCATTGGATTCCTGTTCACTAATCCACCTTCAGGAAGTTTACCACCTATGACGATAGGTTATGTAAATTTGCCAGCTTTTTTTATTATAATTTCGATGACAATATTAACTGCACCTATTGGAGCAAATTTAGCTCATAGGTTAAATGTTTTGGTTTTAAAAAGAACATTTGCATTTTTTTTAATAAGTGTGGCGTTTAATATGCTTTATAAGGTTTATAGCACTTAAATTTTTCTTATTTTGCGCCTTTTACCTCGAACTTTTCCTGCTCGACTTGGTAACTCTTGCATCTTAAGTTTTCTTTCTTCTGAACTCATAATTGACCATTGTGATATTTCTAATCCATTACGATAACAGCCCATACAAAGCCCGCTTTCTTTGTGAATGATACAAAGTTTTACACAGGGACTTTCAACCTCTTCTCGTTTCCAAATTTCATCCATTATAAAATATTTCCAATACGATCTAATGCACCCTGTAATATGAAACTTGCTGCTACATGGTCAATATTATCGGCACGTTTTGCTCTACTCATATCGGCTTCTAACATCGCTCGTTCAGCTGCTATACTCGATAACCTCTCGTCCCAAAAAGCAATTGGGATTGGACACCTTAATGATAAGTTTCTTGCAAAAGCTCTTGTGGCTTGGCATCGAGGACCTTCACTACCGTCCATATTCATAGGAAGTCCGAGTATTATTCCACCCGTATCTGTTGAGTTGAAAATAATATCTAATGCATCGCAATCGATTCCAAATTTTTTTCGCTTTATTGTTTCTCGTGGTGTTGCAACTGACCAGAGGGTATCCGAAACCGCGATACCTATAGTTTTAGTACCTAAATCCAAGCCAATCAGAGATTTAAATCGGGGTAATAGAGACACAAACTCTATGAAATTATTATGGCAACTCATTGAGAAACCTTTGCTGCTCTTGCTGCTTCTCGTAAAATTTCTATATCTGAACTATTTCTACCAAATATAGTCTGTGCTTCTATCCATATTTTGGAAGCATTTGCAGTCTCACCTAATACACCTAATGCCCGAATTAATCGAGCCCATTCATTTACTGTCCCACCTTCATTGGCTAGTCTGTTACTTAAACTTGAAACCATACCTTGTATCATTTCTTTTCGATCTACATCGGACATATTTTCAGCAGAATTGATTTGTTCGGATGTCGGTCCAGGTAACTGATCTTGAACTAAATTTACTCCAACTAAACGTGCGACATCAACTATTTGTTCTTTAATTAAAGGTACCCAAGGGGCATCATCGGGCCCTTCATCTAAAAGATTTTCCCAAAGTCGTAGTGTGACGTCTGGTCGACCAGATTGTGCCATTGATAAGCCTGAATAATAACGAGCTCGGCCATCATTTGGCTTCATCTCCAATCCACGCCTTAGTATGAATTCTGCTTCTGGTGAAACATATCCATTTGTTGCAACAATCATGACTTCAGCAAAATCTATCAAATCTTTTGCTGTAGCAGTATCACCTAAAGCATTAATTATTTTCAAATGTGCTTTGCGAGCAGAACGATATTTGCCCAGTCTAAATTCATGTAAAGCAAGTAATCTTAATCCTTGCATATCATTTGGTCGTTCTTTCATCGCATCTCGTAGCTTTGAAACCAATGCTAAATAATCACTTGGAGCTTCAATAATTTCATCTGGAACAAGTAACTCTGCTTCTTCTTGACTAATTCTTTGTGAACGTAATTCTTTTATTTCAGCCAGCCTAGTTTGCAATGGCATATCTGGAAGTCTTGGATTGCCCAAAAATGCATAAATACTTAAAGACCCTGCTAAAATGAAAATTAAAATGATAAAAGTAATAATTTTGTTATGATTTTGGGAATTACTTGAAGTTTGTTTCTCAATTTTAGATCTTTTGTCTGCTAAAAGAATTCTTCTTGAAACTTCAATTCTTGCGGCGTCACTTTCAGATTTGCTTAGAACTCCCTTTTCTATATCTTTCTCAACTTCAACTAATTGATCTTTGTAGATGAGCAAATCTTTTGATGCGACACCTAAGTCTAAATCACGTGGTGCAACTATCGATCTTGCGATCAAACCTATAAATATCAAACAGGCTAAGGTGCCTAAGATCCAAACCATATATTTTTCCTTTTATCCGTATTATTTAAACTTGCTTGAGGATAATGTGGAGTCATAAAAATTTTAAATTATGCTATGATTTATATAAATTTGACCATAGTTTATTTTTCCCTTACCTGACTTTAATTGAAATGTCGGTTCTGGAACAAATCAACTCGTATTTTCAATTATTTGGATTATATATTCATGTAATAACACCATTAAGTTTTAATAAGCTCGATTATAGGTAAACAATCAATGTCACGTTACTCTGCTTTTGCTATAGCTAGAAATGCTTTTTCATACCACCAAGGTTGGGAGCGAGCCTGGGCAAAGCCTGAAATGAAAAAAGAATATGATGCTGTTATTGTTGGAGCAGGGGGCCATGGCCTAGCAACAGCTTATCATCTTGGTAAAAATTATGGAATTACTAATTTAGCTATTGTTGAAAAAGGATGGCTAGGTGGTGGCAATACTGGGCGTAATACTACAATTATTAGATCAAACTATCTTCAGGATCCCTCTGCAGCCATATATGAAAAAGCAAGGTCATTATATGAAACAATGTCACAGGATTTAAACTATAATGTGATGTTTAGTCCTCGCGGAGTGATGATGCTGGCCCAAACAGAGGCAGAAATTCGTGGATATAAGCGGACCGCTCACGCAAATAAATTACAAGGTGTAAAGACTGAATATATTGGGCCGCAAAAGGTAAAAGAATTATGTCCAATTATCGAACTATCTGGGCCTCGTTTTCCAGTACTAGGCGCATTATGGCAACCACGCGCTGGTACTGCACGACATGATGCAGTTGCATGGGGGTATGCACGAGCCTGTTCAGATATGGGAATGGATATTATTCAACAATGTGAAGTAACTTCTGTTACACAAGCAAATGGTAAAGTTACTGGTTTGCAAACGACAAAAGGTTCATTGAAATGTAAAAAACTGGGCATTGTTGTTGCTGGAAATTCAGGACATTTAGCTGATATGGCTGGATTTAGGCTTCCACTTGAGTCAGTTTCGCTTCAAGCATTAGTCTCAGAACCAATAAAACCATGTATGGATGTTGTTGTAATGGCAAACACTGTTCATGGATATATGTCCCAATCAGACAAAGGTGAAATGGTTATTGGGGGTGGGACTGATGGATTTAATAATTACACACAAAGAGGATCATTCCACCATTTAGAAGAAACAGTGAGAGCATTAATTGAAACTTTTCCTATGGTTAGTCGTTTAAAGATGTTGCGTCATTGGGGTGGAATTGTTGATGTAACAGGAGATCGGTCACCTATTATTTCAAAAACTCCTTTATCAGGATGCTATATTAATTGTGGTTGGGGAACAGGTGGGTTTAAGGCTATTCCAGGTTCTGGTTGGGCAATGGCTGAATTGATGGCAAAAGACGAGCAAATAGGCTTAGCTGCCGAATTTGGATTAAATCGTTTTCAAGAAGGACGCTTCATTGACGAGAGCGTAGCAGCAGGAGTAGCGCATTGATGAAAAATATTATGATAATCTTAGGTACATTTTTATTTGGTACGGCTAGCTGTGCTTCAAATAGTGCAATGGAAATTTTTAAGTCATTTGATGAATATCAAATAACGAAAGTTGAAGAATCAAGAGTTTGCTGGGCGACTTTAAGTGCTACTTCATCAAATGGAGTACCTTCGTTTTTTGCTACATATAAACGAAAAGATGGAGATCGTTGGCAGGTAACAGGTTATTCAGGAAAAGAAGCAAAAAATGCTGATGATATTTTGACAATTAAATTTGATGGAGAACCATTCATAATAAGAGAAATGCAGAGATCAAATAATATATTTCCTTTACCATTTACAGAAGACATTGATTTAACAGGATTTGATAATCGAGTTGAGATTAGCAGTAAGCTAAGTTTCGATTTAATTCGATTAAAAGATGAAATTATAGTTGATTTAAAAATACTCAGATCTGCCAAACAAAATATTGAAGAGTGTTTAAATACAATTCAATAACCAAAAATTAAAAATAAAAAACTTATAGCTTAGAGGTTTAAAAATGCTAAATCTTACTTGCCCCAACTGTGGCATTACCGCTGATGAAACTGATTTACATTGCGATGGTCAAGCTCACATTACTCGATCTGGTGTAAATGCAAGTGATGATGAATTGGAAAATTACTTATTTATGAGACATAACCCAAAGGGTGTACATTTTGAACGTTGGCGACATGTCTACGGGTGTGGAAAGTGGTTTAATGCTGCAAGGTGTACAACTAGTTTGGAGGTATTTGGAACGTATTCAGCTCAAACGAATTCTCCGCCAAAAGCATTAATCAATAAAATTCAAAAAAAACGTCCTGAATGGAAGGGATTTGTTAAATGAGTACAAGATTATCAAAAGGTGGTCGTTTAATTAACAGATCAAATTCGCTAGAGTTTTCTTTTGATGGCAAGAGATTTAGTGGCTATGAAGGTGATACTCTGGCTTCTGCGCTATTAGCTAACAATCAAAGATTAGTTGGTCGTTCCTTTAAATACCATCGTCCAAGAGGTGTTGTGGCATCTGGCCCTGAAGAGCCAAATGCGCTTGTTGGATTGGGTAAAGGAAATAAATTTGAACCTAATCAAAGGGCAACAACGACTGAGTTATTCAATGGTCTACACTCAGTTAGCCAAAATGCGTGGCCTTCGCTAGAGTTTGATATCGGAGGTATAAACCGGATTATGAGCCGAGTGTTTCCTGCAGGCTTTTATTATAAAACATTTATTTTCCCACGTTTTGCTTGGAAGCATATTTTTGAGCCAGTTATTCGAAAAGCTGCAGGTCTAGGTGCTGCGCCGATTGGAAAAGATGCAGATAAATATGAATATTTTTATGCACATGTAGACGTTCTTATTATTGGGGGCGGAATATCTGGACTAGCTGCTGCTTTAGAAGTCGGCAGAGCTGGTGCAAAAGTATTACTTCTTGAGCAAAAAAACTCTTGGGGTGGTAGGGCTCCGGTTGATGATGTTTTAATTAATAATAAGAATAGTGAAGAATGGATTAATGATGCGTTAGCAGAATTAGAGTCTATGCCAAATGTTACCCTTAAAAATAGGACAATGGGAGCTGGAGTTTATGACCATGGTTGGGTGACAGGATATGAGTCATTAACAGATCACATGCCTAGCAAAAAAGGACCAAGGCAAAGATTATGGCGGATTCGAGCCAAGCGAATTTTAACCACAACAGGTGCTATTGAGCGCCCACTATCATTTGCAGGAAATGATCTTCCGGGTGTGATGTTAGCAGGTAGTGTTCGTGATTATATAGTTGATTTTGGTACTTCATGTGGTGATATCATGGTGCTTGCGACGAATAATGATGATGGATATAGAACAGCAATTAAGCAATTTGAGGTTGGTTTAAAAGTTGCAATAATTCTAGACGCTCGTACAGATGCAACCGGTGAACTACCAAATAAAGCACGTGAATTGGGAATTCGAGTTGAAACTGGAATGGCCATTTCAAAAGTTAAAGGCTCAAAGGGCGTAATTGGTGTTTCAATTTGTTTGCAAGCTGGCGAGGGAATTCCAATTGAAGAAATAAAATGTGATGTAGTAGCAATGTCAGGTGGATGGTCACCTGTTGTACATCTTTGGTCACATTGTGGTGGTAAATTAAATTGGGATGAAACAAACGCTATGTTCCGCCCTGATGCTGAACGTCCACCTCTTGGAGATGATGGCACAGGCTTCGTAGCAGTAGGTGGTGCAGCCAATGGTTATTTTATAGCTAATGAAACAATTCAAGATGCAATTTCACAAGGAAAATTAATTGCTAAGCAAGTTGGTTTTAAACCTATCAAGTCTAAAGTTATTAAAGCTGAAACTGAAGCTGAGTCTCCGATTGAACAAATTTGGCAAATGCCTCAGGGTATGTCAGTCAAATTACAGGCTAAAACTTTTCTGGATTACCAAAATGATGTTAAAGTATCAGATGTGCGTTTGGCTGCTCGTGAGGGTTATGAAAGTGTTGAACATACTAAAAGATACACAACTCTTGGTATGGCAACAGATCAAGGAAAACTATCAAATATAAATGGACTGGCAATCCTAGCAGATAGCTTAAATTCAGAGATACCAAATGTAGGGACAACAACCTTTAGGCCACCCTATCATCCAATCTCAATGGGCTCTATTGCAGGCGATGCGCGTGGAGAACTTTTTAAGCCAATACGAAAATCTCCGATTCATAACTGGATTGAAGCAAATGGAGGCTTCTTTGAACCAGTCGCAGATTGGCGCCGTCCTTATTGTTATCAGAAAAATAATGAAACAGTTAAAGATGCAGTCGAAAGAGAAATTTTGAATACTAGGACAAATGTTGGTTTATTAGATGCATCTACATTGGGTAAAATTATAGTCAAAGGGCCAGATGCAGGTAAATTTTTGGACATGCTATATACAAATTTAATGTCAAATTTAAAGGTTGGACACTGTAGATATGGCTTGATGTGTAATGAAAATGGATTTTTATCTGATGATGGTGTTGTTGCGAGATTAGATGAGAACACATACCTTTGTCACACAACATCTGGAGGATCTGATAGAATTCATGCTTGGATGGAGGAATGGCTTCAAACAGAATGGTGGGATTGGGAAGTATATACAGCAAATGTTACTGAACAATATGCTCAAATTGCTGTAGTTGGGCCAAACGCAAGAAAACTGCTTGAAAAACTTGGTGGAATGGATGTTTCAAAGGATGCACTTCCTTTTATGCGTTTCTCAGAGGGAACGCTTGGTGGAATAAGAGTGAGACCATTTCGAATTTCGTTTTCTGGAGAGCTATCCTATGAGATAGCTGTGCCTGCATCAGATGGCCAAGCTTTTTGGGACATGTGCATGGAAGCTGGTAAGGAGTTTGGCATTGAACCTTATGGCACAGAATGTCTGCATGTTATGCGCGCAGAAAAAGGCTTTATAATGATTGGTGATGAAACAGACGGAACGGTGATTCCCCAAGATTTAAACATGGAATGGGCTCTTTCAAAAAAGAAAGAAGACTTCTTGGGAAAGCGCGCACATCTTCGTTCGCACATGTCTGATCCGTCACGTTGGAAATTGGTCGGATTGAAAACTATAGATCCCGATATAGTGATACCTGATGGTGCATATGCAACAGATGGATCAGTTAGGGAAAATGGAGTGAAAAATATGATCGGTCGAGTTACATCAACATATTTTTCACCAACATTAAATAGATCAATTGCGATGGGATTGGTTAAGTTTGGACCTGACAGGATGGGAGAGATAATTGATTTTCCAACTTTAGATGGAAAAATTATCAAAGCTGAAATTTGTAATCAGGTATTCCTTGACCCAGAAGGAGAACGGCAAAATGTCTAGTATTACAGCACTAAACGGTGCATCACATAATGGAATAATTAAAATAAAAGACACCGGTTTGCTTGGAATGATTACTTTACGAGGTGATTTAAAATCTAATGTACTTGCAAAAGCGTTGAAATTGGAACTGGGTATGATTATTCCTGAGCAGCGTCAGATTACATCAACATCTAAAGGCTCTATAGCATGGATGTCTCCTGATGAATTATTGATAATAATTGATTATAAAAATGTATCCAAAACAATTTCCAATTTAAATAGTAGCCTGAGTGGCACACACAATCTTGTTGTAGATGTATCAGATGCAAGATCAGTATTTTCATTAAATGGTGGTGCCATTCGTGATGTACTGTCAAAAGGATCACCTGCTGATTTGTCAGTCAATGCTTTGCCAATTGGTGAAGTTCGAAGAACAAGAATAGCTCAACTTGCTGTTGCATTCTGGTTTACGGATGAATTGAATTGTCAGTTGATTTGTTTTCGATCTGTTGGTGGTTATATTATGGAATGGTTAAAAAATGCTTCTGAAGATGGGTCAGAGGTCAATTTTCATTAAAGTAATTTTTTTGCATAGCTTTTATCATTAGCTATGCAAAATAGACATAGCGCTAGGGCGATCTTGTCTGATGTAAGAACACTCTATTTATCCTAAATCATATTTATGGAAAAAAGGAGTTTATCATGGTTAAAACATACGAAAATATAGATTTGTTCAAAGTTCGTGAAGAAGCATCAAAAATGCGTTCAGAATTTATTTCTACGCTATTTGTAAAAATGTTAGCTTGGGTTAAAACCAATTTGACTTTTGCTCGAATTAAACACGCTTAACTCCAATAATAAACAAATATTTCTCCCAAATTTTGTTTAAGCGCCCCAGTATCCTCTTGGGCGCTTTTCTTTTGATTGGAAGCAATGTAAGCGAATGTTATGATAGATTTACCTACACTCCGCTTTCGTCCAAATAAATCACCTGCTCGGGTGATGTTTGGTTTTCCATGGATTTATTCAGATGATGTAATTTTAGATAGGCGAACAAAAAAAATTCCTCCAGGATCATTTGTTAAAATTCAAACTAATGACAAACAAGATATTGGCCTAATTGCTTTTAATAGTAATAGTAAAATCACAGGGCGAGTAATGGATCTAGATGTTGATATTTCAATTGATACAGCATGGATTGTTACAAAGTTGAAAAACGCACTAATTTTACGAGAAAAATTATATGACACCCCATTTTATCGTTTGATACATGCCGAAGCTGATGGTTTGCCTGGCGTCATTATAGACCGATTTGGTGATGCTTTTGTAGTTCAACCAAATGCTGCTTGGGCTGATAAGATGATGCCAGAAATTACTTCAGCACTTGAACAAATTTTTTCACCAAAAATAATATTAAAAAATTCTTCTGGCCGTGCTCGTTCACTTGAAGGATTGGATAATGAAAATATTTTCATAAAAGGGTCTTCACAAGCGCCAATAGAAGTAAAAATGAATGATGCGACTTATATGGCAGATATTTCAGGTGGACAAAAAACTGGTTTATTCTTCGATCAGCGTGAAAACCATGCGTTTTCGGCTAAATTAGCAAAGGGAGGATCAATAATTGATGTGTTTAGTCATGTTGGTGGATTTTCCCTTGCTGCTTTAGCTGCCGGCGCAAATGCTGCTATTGCAGTAGATAGCTCTCAACCTGCACTTGATTTAGCCACTGAGGGAGCTGAGAGGTCTGGATTTTCTAAATCATTTACAACTCGAAAGGGTGATGCTTTCGAAGTTATGGCACAACTAATTGATGAAGGTGAAAGGTATCAGGTGGTAGCTTGTGATCCTCCTGCATTTGCTCCATCAAAACCTGCATTAGAAAAAGGTTTACGCGCATATGAAAAAGCAGCCAAAATGGCTGCAAGATTGGTACAGCCCGGAGGTTATTTAGTTCTGTGTTCCTGTTCCCATGCTGCCGATATGCAAAAGTTTCGAAAAGCTTCTCTTGTTGGAGTTGGTAAAGCTGGCCGTAAAGGCCAAATAATTCATACCGGTTCGGCAGGAATAGATCATCCTGTTCATCCACATCTTGCTGAGTCATCTTATTTAAAATCAATTTTCTTGAGATTAGATTAATGAAAGTTTTGCTAGATACATGTGTTCTTTATCCTTCTATTTTACGTTCAATTTTATTAGGGGCTGCACAAAAAGATTTTTTCGAGCCGCTTTGGTCTGAAAGAATAATTGAGGAATGGCGTCGAGCAGCACATCGTAATCATAATGAAGCTGAGGCAACTATTGAGATTGCACTTTTACGTGTTAATTGGCCAAAGTCACAGGTAGAGATCGGACCGGAAAATAAAAATCTATTTTTGCCAGACGAAAATGATATACATGTCTTGCAGGCGGCTATTGAAGGTAATGCTGATGAATTGCTGACTGCAAATTTAAAGGATTTTCCAACTCCAATACTATCGAGCCATGGCATTGTGAGACGCACCCCTGATGATTTCTTGTTAGAATTGGCGACATCAGGTCGTAATGAAATGCTTGAGATAATTGAAACTGTAAAAAAAGAAGCGATTAGAAGATCTGGCATTAGTATAAATAATCGCAAAATGTTGAAGTCATCTCAGTTGCCAAAACTAGCTAAGTTTATAGCTAGTTAGTATTTAGAAAAGTATGGGGAATTTTTACTCCCATTCATCTTTTAATTTTTTTATGGCTGTGATTCTATCCTGTGTTTTTGGGTGACTCATCAACCATGCCATGGAATTATTCCCTTCATTACTTAGCTTTTCAAGTTTTTCGAACATTGATATTTGAGGCTCAATGCCAATATTTGCTTTAGTTAATAAAGCTGCTGCATATGCATCTGCTTCGTATTCATCTTTTCGAGATAGTCGTGCAGTTAAAAATTTAGTAATTGTATTTGCTATTATGGCCCCAAATCCACCAAAAAATCTGCTTAAAACCATTGCTAATGCAACTCTAATCGCATTTTGACTTGAAAAATCGATCATTCTTCTTTTTGTGTGGCCAAGTGCAACATGACCCAATTCATGAGCAATAACACTTGCTATTTCTGCAGCAGTGATTTCCCCATTGTAATATTTTTTCATGAAACCTCTTGTTATGAAAATACGTCCATCAGGAATAGCTAAGCCATTTATTGGTTCAATTTCGTAAATATGTACCTTTATTTCATGCAAATCTAAGGTATTTGCCATCTGATTTGTTAAAGATTCTAGAGGAGGATCATTTAATAAAGTTGATTTCTTATCCATTTCAGACTTGGTACGCCATGCAGATACATAATACATTATTATTGCCCATATTACGGCAAGTAAAATTGGTGAAAATTTTAACATATTATTATCATTTTAACCCTGATTTGATGAGCATTTTCATAATTTGTGTAATATATAATATATCATATTAATCATAAATGATTATTAACATAAATATCATTAGTATTCTAAACATTCGAAAGTAGGGCGTGACATCTTGTGAATTCTAAGATACGGAACGAATAAAATGTTGATTACCTAAATTTAAATGGGTTTTATTATGAAAGTTAATAAAGTGTTAGATACTGAATACCATCCAACTGACAACGAAGAATTTATGAATGACCGCCAGGTAGAATATTTTCAAAAAAAGTTACTAGACTGGAAAGCTGCGTTGCTTGCTGATGGTCGAGATACCATTGAAGGTATGCAAGAAGGCACACGTAATATTCCAGACGTTGCAGACAGGGCATCTGAAGAAACAGATAGAGCTTTAGAATTAAGAACACGAGATCGGCAAAGAAAGCTTGTATCAAAAATTGATAGTGCACTTAGGCGTATCGAAGACGGTACATATGGGTGGTGTGATGCTACAGGCGAGCCAATATCTTTGAAAAGACTTGAGGCTAGGCCAACTGCGAACTTATCACTTGAAGCTCAAGAAAGACATGAACGAAAAGAAAAAGTTCATAGAGACGACTAATTTGTGTATATATTGAATATAATTTACACCGCGTCTAATTACGCGGTGTTTTTATTTGAGGTTAAATGTCATTATTAGATAAAAATATTGGGATCATTGGTGGTGGAATTGGTGGGTTAGCTTCTGCAATTTTCTTTGCTAAGTTTGGTAGCCGGGTAACAATTTTTGAAAAAGCTTCAGAGATATCTGAAGTGGGTGCTGGTATTCAGATTAGTGCAAATGGAATAAATATATTATCAAAACTTGGAGTGTACCCAGATTATTTAGAGGCGGTATGTTTCCCAGACTCCATATTATTTAAAGATTACAAAGCTGGTAAACCGATTATAGAAATAAAGCATAACCAAGACATCGATTTTCCTTATGTGCAATTGCATCGTGCTGATTTAGTTGACGCTTTAGTTTCTCGAGCAAAGGATCTAGGAGTAAAGATTATTCTGGGCTCTAACGCTATAGCTATAAAAACTGATCTTAATGGTTCAAAAATTAAAAGTAATTCTAATATTTATAATTTCGATTTAACTGTTGCGGCAGACGGTATGAATTCAGGGGTTAGACAATATTGGTTTGGTCAAAGTGCTGCATTGTTTATGAACCAAGTAGCTTGGAGAGCGCTTATTCCATCTGATGGAAATAATATAGAACCAACAGTGTTTATGGGAATTAACAAACACTTGGTAATGTATCCAATTAGAAATGGAGAGTTAATAAATATCATTGGCGTTCAGTCTAATAAAAATATTGCACCTGAAAATTGGAATAACGAAGGTTCGCCAGAAAAATTTTGCAATGAGTTTTCTGATTTCAGCCCAAGTGTTAATCGTATTTTATCCAAAATAAAAACTGTTAAACTTTGGGGGTTATATTCGCACCCGTCTTTAAAGTCATGGAGTAATGATAATGTTGTTCTATTGGGTGATGCTGCTCATCCAATACTTCCATTTATGGCTCAAGGCTCGTGTATGGCTTTAGAAGATGCAGCAGTATTAACTAGTGTTTTAAATGATACAAATAATATCAATAAAGCACTTAAAAAATATGAAAAAATTAGAAAAAAACGCGTTACAGATATACAAAAAATATCAAGTAAGAACGGAAAAGTTTTTCATTTATCTAATTTAATATTGAGAAAACTATTTCAGATTAATTTACGTCTTTTAGCAAAGGTTTACCCTTCATTTTTAAATAAGCGGTTTAATTGGATTTATAGATATAAAGTTTAAATTTCTAGCTCCACCCAAACTGGAACATGATCAGAGGGTTTATCTTTTGCTCTACATTCACGATCAGATTGGCAGTCAATTAGCTTATCTGCGCATGTTGGTGAAAGTAAAAAATGATCTATTCTAATACCATTATTTTTATTCCAAGCGCCTGCTTGATAATCCCAAAAAGTATAGTTCATTGCTGAAGGGTTCTTTGCACGAAATGCATCTGTTAAACCTAAATTCAAGATTTTCCTGTATGCCGCTCGACTTTCAGGTAAATATGCTGCATCATTTTCCCAAACTTTTGTGTCCCAACAATCTTCGGCTTGGGGAATAATATTGAAATCGCCTGCTAATAAAAAAGGTTCTTCTGATTTTATTAAGGAACAGGTCCGTTCATACAAACGTTCCATCCATTTTAGTTTATAATCAAATTTAGGCCCTGGTGTTGGATTGCCGTTTGGTAAGTATAGATTGCACAATCTAAGTGAGCTGTTATCCCCTATAACTGTTGCTTCGATATAACGTGTCTGGATATCTTGATCATCACCTGGAAGCCCGCGCATTATATCTTCAAGACGGTATTTAGATAATATTGCGACTCCATTGAACCCCTTCATTCCATGAGTATGTATGTCGTAGCCTAGGCTCTCTATGTCATCTCTTGGAAACAGTTCATCCATTGATTTTATTTCTTGCAACATGGCAATATCTGGATTTGTTTCCTTTAACCATTCTAGCAAGGCTGGCAGACGCGCCTTGATGCCATTAATATTAAAAGTTGCGATTTTCATGTAAACTTTTCCTTGATGATGGAGTATCTGTGAATCTTAATTTAAGATTTTATTTTTCACTTTTTCAAAATATCTAATTTTTCATTAAATTGAAAAACTAACCCCACATCCACAGCTTGAAGTAGCATTTGGATTTTCAATTACGAAACGTGCGCCAATTAATTCTTGTGTATAATCAATTACTGCATTTTCTAAAAAGGGTAGTGATATTTTATCTATTAATACTACTTGACCATTTTTTTCTAATATCAAATCATCCTTGTCCGGTGTATTTTCTAATTTAATTTCATATTGAAAGCCTGAACATCCTCCGCCTTCAACGGCAATTCGTAATGCTTGGGACGCTTCAACATTTTCATTAATCTCTGCTAATCGAGCATATGCTCTATCAGTTACTGTTGGTGGCAAAGCAAGGTCCATCTTTTATGGCTTTCATAATTAATATATGTAATTAATATAAACCTGCTTTTCGATCTCGGCAACATTTAAAGGTCAACCAAACTATGCAAAGCAAAATTGCTTCTAATCCAGAAACAACTCGGGGTAGGCTCCATACTGAAGAAGAAAGTAAATACCGTTCTCCATTTCAGCGTGACCGAGACCGTGTTATTCACTGTAAAGCATTCCGACGCTTAAAACATAAAACGCAAGTTTTTGTTGCGCATGAAGGTGATCATTTCCGCACACGATTATCTCATACTATTGAAGTTTCACAAGTTGCTCGAACAATAGCTAAAACACTAAATTTAAACTCCGAATTAACAGAAGTCATTGCACTTGCACATGATCTAGGTCATCCACCTTTTGCACATGTTGGTGAAGATGTTTTAAAGATAAAAATGAAAAACTATGGTGGGTTTGATCACAACGCTCAGGCTATAAAAATTGTAACATCTTTAGAGAAAAGTTATGCTGAGTTTGACGGTTTAAACCTAACTTGGGAAACATTAGAAGGTATTGCAAAACATAATGGGCCAGTTGGAAACTCTATTCCATATGCACTTAATGACTATTCTAATAGACATAATCTGGAACTTAAAACCCATGCTAGTGCTGAGGCACAGGTAGCTGCCATATCTGATGATATTGCATATAATAATCATGATTTAGATGATGGGTTACGTGCAAATTTGTTTACTGAAAATGATATATCTAACCTACCAATAGTTGGGGAATGTTTTTCTTTAGTTGATGCAAAATACCCTAACTTAGATCCAGTAAGGCGTCGTAATGAAGCGCTGAGACGCATTTTTAACGAAATGGTGGAAGATGTAATTATAAACTCACAGTCTTTAATAAAAAATAGCTCTCTCTCTTCCTCTAAAGAAGTGAGAAATCTTGGATATCAAATTATTCAATTCTCGCCTAGAATGATTGAAAGTATCAATGAAATTCGCACATACTTATTTGATAATATGTATCGTTCTGATCGCGTTAACTTAATGCGAGAGAGGGCAACCCAAGTTGTAAATGGATTATTCTATTTTTTTATGAACGATAGAAAATTATTACCAGCCCAATGGTCATATTGCAAAAGTGAATTGGAGCAGGCGCAATTAATTTCTGATTATTTATCAGGTATGACTGATGGTTATGCAGAACAAAGATATACCGAACTCACCTCTGGAACATAATTGATCCATGTGTTAAATCGCGCAATTATATTAACTGGATAAATTAATGAACTTATTTTCTGATATTAGAAGCCTTGTTTTAACCTCATTGGAGGCATTGCAATCCAATGGTACATTGCCAAAAGAATTAGACTTTTCAAATGTAACAGTTGAACCTCCTCGAGATTCTTCCCATGGAGATATGTCAACAAATGCAGCAATGGTTTTAGCTAAGCCAGCGAAGATGAATCCAAGGCTTATAGCCGAGGCATTATGTTCATTATTAGAAAATGATAGTCGAATAATATCTGCAGATGTTGCAGGTCCTGGATTTCTTAATTTACGCCTTAATCAGGATTATCTAACGTCTATTATACCATATGTGCTTAATATGGGAATAAACTATGGGCGCTCAGATATTGGCTCTGGAATAAAAGTAAATGTAGAATACGTATCTGCTAATCCTACCGGCCCATTGCATGTCGGACATACGCGAGGCGCAGTTTTTGGTGACGCACTTGCTAGCCTCTTGGATTTTGCTGGCTTTGATGTAACAAGAGAATATTATATAAATGATGGTGGTGCACAAGTTGATGTTTTAGCACGCTCAGTTTACCTGCGATATCTTGAGGCTAATGGTCAGGCGGTTGAATTCATTGATGGCACTTATCCTGGCGATTATTTGGTTGATCTAGGTGAAGCATTAAAGAATAAATATGGTGATAGTTTAGTTGATAAACCTGAAAGTGAATGGATTTCTGAACTAAGATTGTTTTCAACTGAAAAAATGATGGATCTTATTAGATCAGATCTAGAATTATTGGGCATTCGAATGGATGTGTTCTTTTCAGAAAAATCCTTATATGGGACTGGATTAATTGAAGATGCTTTAGCCGATTTAGATGGGAAAGGGTTAATCTATCAGGGTGTTTTAGAACCACCTAAAGGTAAAAAACCTGACGATTGGGAAGCAAGGGAACAAACACTTTTTAAATCTACAGACCATGGTGATGATGTTGATCGACCTGTTGTCAAATCAGATGGTTCATGGACATATTTTGCTCCAGATATAGCATATCATTTTGATAAAGTTCAAAGAGGCTTTGATCAATTAATCGATATATTTGGTGCAGATCATGGTGGGTATGTAAAACGAATGAAGGCTGCAGTTTCAGCTTTATCCAATGAGAAAGTATCGCTTGATATAAAGTTAACTCAATTAGTAAAATTATATAAAGATGGTGAGCCGTTTAAAATGTCTAAACGTGCAGGAACATTTGTTACTTTAAGAGACGTTGTTAAACAGGTTGGCCCCGATGTTACCCGATTTGTCATGCTAACTAGAAAAAATGATGCACCTTTGGATTTTGATTTTGATAAAGTTCAAGAACAATCAAAAGATAACCCAGTATTTTACGTGCAATATGCCCATGCGCGAATAAGTTCAGTTCTTTTAAAGGCGAAAGATGCTAAGATTATAATTAAAGCAGGTACATTTGAAACTTTAAAACATCCAAATGAAATAATACTCGTAAAAAAATTAGCAGAATGGCCTAGACTATTAGAATTGGCTGCTAAACATAATGAACCTCATCGTATTGCATTTTATTTATATGAATTAGCAGGAGATTTTCATGCGCTCTGGAATATCGGTAAAGAATTTCCTGAAACCCGTTTTTTTCAAGAAAGTAATCCCGAATTAAGTGCTGAAAAATTATCAATGATATCTGCAGTTCAACTTACTATTGCTGCTGGGCTAACTATTCTGGGTGTAACGCCAATTGACGAAATGCGATAATTAAGCTTAAAATGATACTCAAAGCTCATTCAAGGGCAGGGCAAAGACCCAATTTGGAGATTACATGAGCAGATTCTTAAATATTTTGGCTGCAGCTTCGTCAGTTTCTGTATTTGGGGTCTTAGTTTGGTGGGGATTATCTTTATCGCAATTAGATCCAAATGATATTCCTGTCATAAAAAAAGCAAATGGCCCAGCGCGAATTTCCCCTGAAGAGCCTGGTGGGAAACAAGCAGATCATCAAGGTTTGTCCGTAAGTGAAGTTCAAACGGCAAAGGGAATTTCTAAGTTAGTAGATGAAGTTTATTTAGCACCTAAACCATACCCCCTTCAGGCTGAAGATGTTGCTGGACTAGATACACAAAAGAAATCAGATTCAAATATGAAAATGGGGCAAGCCCCAATTCTAAAAGATAAAAATCTGCGTATTTTAAATGAACCGATATCAGATACAAAAGCCCCCAAGATAGATTTGATTGAGACAAAAGATGTGCTATTAGAAAATAAATTTGCACCAAAAATACGGCCAAAAGATTTAAAATTAAATTATAGTAGTTTTTTTTCAAACAATATAATGGCTGATTTAGGTTCTTATGATGTTGATGTGGTAGCTACTATTCAATTGGAAAACATAAATAAAATTCACTCTGAACAACTTTTAAATAAAGAGTTGTTTATTGAAAAATTTGAGGATGGTTTAAAAACTAAGTATAATTTAAAAGTTAAAAGCTTTATAGATTTTAATGATGTTGAAAGTTTTTGTATGGCCCTTAAGAAACGGGAAACTTTTTGTTCCCCAATTATACCAAGATAATGAGCTCTAATTCAGTAATATTTGGTTGTGAAGGAACACGACTTACTGAAGAAGAGCAAAATTTTTTTAGAGATGCCAAGCCTTGGGCATTCATTCTTTTCTCACGTAATTTAAGTACACCAAATCAGATAAAAGTATTGTGTAATGAGTTAAGGGATTCTGTTGGTAAGAATGTTCCAATCTTGATTGATCAAGAGGGTGGCCGTGTTGCCCGATTAAGAGCTCCAATATGGCTTGATTGGTTGCCGCCATTTGAACAGATGCAAAAGGTAAAACCTGACAAACAATACGAAGCAATGTATTTAAGATATCGATTAATAGCTCACGAACTTTATTTATTAGGAATAGACGTGAATTGTGCGCCAATGGTTGATATTGCTAATAAATCCTCACATCAAATTATAACAAATAGATGTTATGGGGAAAATCCCAAAACTGTTTCCGATATGGGAAGAGCATGTGCAAACGGTCTTCTATCTGGAGGAATATTGCCTGTCCTTAAACATATTCCAGGACATGGTAGAGGTTCATCTGATAGCCATTTTGAATTACCAGTAATCAATACTCCCGCAAGCACATTAAACGCAATAGACTTTGAACCATTTAGACATTTATCAGACTTACCACTGGCAATGACTGCACATATTATTTACTCAACTCTTGATCCAAATTTATGTGCAACGATATCGCCTATTATGAATAATATTATAAGAGAAAATATCGGTTTTGACGGATTGTTAATGACAGATGATATTTCAATGCAGGCATTAAGTGGATCTTTATCAAGTAGGGCGTTTGCTTCATTAAAGGCCGGGTGTGATGTAGTGTTGCATTGTAATGGGATAATGAAAGATATGGTTGAAATTATGCAAGAAATACCTATTTTGAATTCAAAATCCCAGTTGCGTGCAGAAAAAGCTGAAAATCTAAGGTTCGAACCTGAAGACTTTGATTTTAAAGCTGCTTGCCGTACCTTTGCTTCCTTGATGTAGTGAATTGTTTAGCGCAATATAAAAATTATGGAATCACAAACTAATTTTGATATAGATCTTGAGCAGCGAATTGCTGGTGAAAATTTAGTAATTGATATTGATGGATTTGAAGGGCCACTAGATTTATTGTTAACATTGGCTCGAACCCAAAAAGTTGATATGCGTAAAATTTCTATTTTACAGTTAGCCCGGCAATATTTAAAATTTGTTGAGGAAGCAAAGCGAATTCGGCTTGAGCTAGCTGCTGATTATTTAGTTATGGCAGCTTGGTTAGCATTTATTAAATCACGCCTTTTATTACCACAAGAAGATAATGAAGACGGACCAACTGGTGAAGAACTTGCAGCACATCTAGCTTTTCAGCTGGAACGTTTAGAGGCAATGAGAAGGTCTGCAGCTCAGTTGATGGCTCGAGACCAGTTAGGGAAAGATTTTTTTGGTAGAGGTATTCTGCAGGATGTGAAGGTAAAGAAAAATATTGTTTATAAAGCAACTGTTCTTGATTTAATGCAGGCTTATGCACGTCTCAGGGTTAAAGATAATTTCAAACCATTACATATAGATGATCGTAATAAAATATACTCAATGGAACAAGCGCTAGAGCGTATGAAAAGCCTTATAGGACATGCTATTGAGTGGGGCTCACTTAAACAATTTATACCAGAGGGCTGGTTAGATGATCCTAAACGTAGGAGATCTGTGACTGCTTCTACTTTTGCTGCAATGTTGGAGTTAGTTAAGCTTGGCAAATTAGAACTGCGACAAACAAATACTTTTTCAGAAATAGAAATAAAACAAAAAGAAAATTGATATGGATAAAGATGAATCCCAAATAGAAAACTTATTTGAAGCACCACCATTTCTTGAGCAAGAAAGAATGCTTGAAGCAATATTATTTTCGGTTAGTGAACCAATATCTAAACAGCAAATTGAAAAACGTATGCCAATTGGAAGTGATGTATCAGAAGCCCTATTGTCACTAAAAGATAGATATTCATCGAGGGGAGTAAATTTAGTTCGTATTGGAGATGGGTATGCACTTCGTACAGCTCCAGGCTTAGGTTTCTTGATGCAAAAAGAAAGTGTAGAAACACGTAAACTATCAAGAGCAGCAATAGAGACTTTAGCAATTATTGCATATCATCAGCCTGTAACACGTTCAGAAATAGAAGAAATTCGTGGCGTTTCTGTTTCTAGTGGGACTATTGATATTCTACTTGAGCTTGAATGGATAAAACTTGGGCGAAGGCGTCAATCTCCTGGCAGGCCTGTTACATTTGTTGTGACACAATTATTTTTGGACCATTTTGGTATGGAAAGTGCAAAAGATCTACCTGGCATAAAAGAATTACGTGATGCTGGATTGTTGGATAATCGACCCCCACCGGGAGCTACACTGGATATGTCAGATAATGAATTTACAGAGAACGAAGACCAAGAAGACATGTTTGAATAATTACTTTTACAATAAGTATTTTCTACTATTGATAATTATTTTCTTATGCTATTTTGAAATGCTTTGATAACTTTAGCCCTTGGCCCTGATAATTTGATTTCAAATCAGCACCATAAAGAATGTCAGGTATTTCAGACATTTTTTCATATACTAACCTGCCCACGGATTGCCCATGCTCTAATGCAAAAGGTGCTTCATGACACCTCACTTCAAGTACACCACGTGATCCTTTGCCACCAGCATCTATATTCCCAAACCCTGGGTCAAAAAAACCTGCATAATGCACCCTAAACTCACCAACCATTGCAAGATAAGGTGCCATTTCAGCAGCACATTCAGGGGGAATGTGCACTGCCTCCCTGCTAACTAAAATATAAAAGGCGCCTGGGTCTAATATAATCCTTTTATTATGGGCGAAGACTGGTTCCCAATAATCGTCAATGTTATAGTAATTAATATTATCCAAATTTATTAATCCAGTATGAGGCTTCGCTCTGTATCCGACCAAACCATTTGGCAAGTCTAGATCGACTGAAAAGCCTAAACCTTGATCAATTTGTGCAGGGCTATCTACTAGTCCAATATTATCGTGCATTTGTGAAAGTTCATCATCAGATAAAACAGATTTTCCTTCACGAAACCTTATCTGATTCAAGCGCATACCGGGTTTTACTAATACTGAAAAACTTCGGGGAGATATTTCTGCAAATAATGGCCCAGAGTAACCTTTTTCTATTCTATCGAATTCAATACCATGATCAGTAATGCATCTTGTAAATAAATCTAGGCGACCAGTTGAACTTTTTGCATTTGCTACTGCATTTATGTATTCTGGTAACGCAAGAGACTCCATTAATGGAACAACATAAACACATCCTTTTTCTAATACTGCGCCATTTTGAAGATTTATTTCGTGCATTTTGAAATCATCCAAACGCTCAGCAACCGTATTGCCAGATCCAGCTAAAAATGATGCGCGAACTCTATAAGCAGTATTACCAAGACGCAGATCCAAACTAGCAGGCTGTATCTGATCACTATCAATAGGGTTAGTGACAATGATCTTATTTGTATTGATCATATCTTTAATTTTTTGGCTTGCTAATACGCCTGTCATAAGTGTGTCTTTCACGGTGGGCCTAAAATATGGCCATGTTTGGTCGGGCTAGCAGGATTCGAACCTGCGGCCTCTCGTCCCCCAGACGAACGCGCTACCAGGCTGCGCTATAGCCCGACTTGGTGATGTTATATATCTGATTTTCCTAGGTGCAAGTATGAATATTTTAGATTTCATCTAATCGACGTTTCATTCGATTTCTTATACGCTTTAATTGAAAGTATAGTTCTTCAATTCGTAAGATATCATTATCAGATAAATCAGGAAGTTTCTTTAATTTTTCAAAATTGCTTGATTGATTATTAACTCTTTTATAATTTTCGATTTCCGCATTGTTAATATCTACTGATTGAATATTATGAGATATTTTTTTTCGAATATTTTTAGATTTCCGTGACACTTTTTCTGGAAAAATTGGTTCAATAGAGTACTCTTTGATATGTTGTTCACCGTTAGATTTAAAAAGATCTTTAACAGCCGCAATGGTAGTTCCTTTATCGTGCAATAAATACTTAATACCACCAATGATTTTTAAATCTTCAGGTCTATAGTATCGTCTTCCACCGGCTCGTTTAACGGGTTTTATTTGTGTAAACCTGCTCTCCCAGAAACGTAGAACATGAGACGGCGTATCCAACCAATCTGATACCTCAGTAATTGTTCTAAATGCTTGCTCTTTTTTACGTGCCATATTGGCCTACTTATTTATTGCCCGCGCCAACTTTATCCTTCATCGTGTGTGATGGACGGAATGACAGAACGCGACGAGGATTAATTGGCACTTCTTCACCAGTTTTTGGATTTCGACCTATACGAGCATTTTTGTCTCGAATATTAAATGTACCAAAAGATGAAATTTTTACATTCTCTCCACGGACAAGAGCATCAGAAATATGCTGAAGTACACTTTCTACAAGATCTGCAGATTCATTTCGAGAAAGTCCAACCTCTTCAAAAACAGCTTCAGCCAAATCCATGCGTGTAAGTGTTTCATTTGCCATAAAATTTCTCCTAGATTCTATGAAATGATATTGTTTTATATATTAACGAGTCAACATAAAGAGCAATAATATTATTTAATAGTCTTTCACCATCTAAAAACAACGGCTCCCCATGCAAGCCCACCACCGATTGCTTCAGTCAAAATAAGATTATTTTTAACAATTTGGCCTTTTTCAACTGCAACGGATAATGCCAATGGAATCGAAGCTGCGGATGTGTTCCCATGATCTTGCACTGTTAAAACTACTTTTTCCATTGGAACAGACATTTTCTTTGCTGTACTTTTTATAATTCTTAGATTGGCTTGATGGGGCACTATCCAATCTACATCTTCACTTGTAACTCCAGCTTTTGACATGGCATTTTCGCCAGATTCGGCAAGTTTTCCTACTGCATGTTTGAAAACTTCTTGCCCCTGCATACGCAAGACACCGGTGGTTTGTGTGGTTGATACGCCACCATCAACATATAAAAGGTCGTTATATTTGCCATCAGAACTTAAATCACACGCAAGAATTCCTCTATCTTTGGATGTACCTTCAAACTTTTGTGCTTCAAGAATTACTGCTCCTGCACCATCTCCAAAAAGTACGCATGTTGTCCTATCATTCCAATCCATAATCCTAGAAAATGTTTCAGCACCAATAACAATAACTTTTTTTGATTGGCCAGAGACAATTAAAGAATTTGCAGTGGTTAATGCATAAGCAAAGCCTGCACACACGGCTTGAATATCAAAAGCAAAGCCTGATGTCATTCCCAAGCCAGCTTGTACTTTCGTAGCAGTAGAAGGAAATGTTTGATCCGGTGTGGAGGTCGCAAGTACGATTGTATCAATCTCATTTGCAGAAATTTTGGCATTTTTTAATGCATTCTTAGCAGCTTTGATAGCAAGATCAGAAGTAAACTCACCCTCAGCTGCAAAATGCCTTTGTTCAATTCCTGTCCGCGTTTTTATCCACTCGTCACTTGTATCAACAGTCTTTGCTAATTCATTATTGGTAACTATTCTTTCAGGAAGAAAGTGGCCTACTCCAATTGGAACTGCTCTGATTGTTGGCATACTCAATCTCTTATTGTTTTTTGCTAACATCGCTTTCAATTGCAGTAGATGCAACCCGTGCGGCAAGTTTTTCGTTAAAATTCATTTCTGCTAGCTGTACAGCTAAGTTTATTGCTGCAGTTATTCCAGTTGCGTCAGCTGCTCCATGAGATTTTACAACAGTACCATTAAGACCCAAAAATACACCACCATTCTTTCTACGTGGATCAATTCTCTTACTAAACCTTTTTAAGGGTACAATTGCAAATACTGCGCATAATTTTGATAGTAATGTTGCTTTGAAGCTTTCGCGCATTGCTGCGCCGATCATACTTGCAGTTCCTTCACCAGTTTTTAATGCTATGTTTCCAGTAAACCCGTCAGTAACAATCACATCAACACGATCTGATGGAATATCATTTCCCTCTACAAACCCTACATAATCATATTCACCATTTTCAACGCTTTCAGTAATTAGGTCGTTTGCTTCTTTAAGTTCAAGACGACCTTTATGTTCTTCTGTACCAACGTTTAGTAAACCTATTCTGGGGCGTACTAGGCCAAAACCATTACGAGCATATGATGCGCCCATAAGCGCATACTTTAATAAATCTGGCGCATCCGCACGAATATCTGCGCCAACATCTAACATAAAATTGAAGCCAAGGTTATTAGAGGATGGCCAAAGAATAGCGATTGCTGGGCGGTAAACTCCAGGTAATTTTCTTAAACGGATCATCGAAATTGCCATTAATGCCCCTGTGTTTCCACATGAAACTGCAGCATGGGCTTCTTTATTTTTTACAGCATCAATAGTACTCCACATAGAACTTTCTTTGCCATTACGCATTGCGTATGTGGGTTTATCATCCATGGAAATAATATCTTTAGTGTGACGCACCTCACAAATATTTTCTAGAACTTTTCGTTTTAATATTAGAGGATCGAGTATTGATTTATCACCGTTAATTATAAAGCGTACTTTAGAATTAGTTTTGGCTGCATTAGCCATACCAGCTACAATCGCAGAGGGGCCGTTATCTCCCCCCATAGCGTCAACAGAAATAACAATATAGGATTGTTTGGTGTCTGAGGGACTGATCCTGTTGGCGATATCGCTCATTTCGGATCAGCCCTAAATTTTATGCTGCGTCGTCGTCTAGGTCGATATCATCGGCCACAGATACAACTTCACGGTCATCGTAATGACCACATGCGCCACAAACATGATGTGGGCGTTTTAGCTCACCGCAATTTGCGCATTCATTTGGATTATCTGCCACTAACGTGTCATGTGAACGTCGGTTTCCACGACGTGAGCGGGTAATCTTACTTTTAGGGACAGCCATGTCACTACCTCGAATTAAAAGGCTTTCGCCTTGTGGAACCTAGAGTTTTTAACCAAATATTATGGCAGCGACTCTGCTAATATAAAGAGCCGCAAAATACAAAGATTATGCAAATTCGCAAGCCCTATTGTGAAAAAATATTACTCTTTTAATTTATCCCTTAAACTGGCTAATCCAGCAAAAGGTTTTACTGCGTCATCAGTAAGTGGTTTTATACCTTCGGGTGCTGATAACACAGGATCTATTATAATACCATCCTTTCGTGGAAAATCACTTAAATTTAATGATATGGATTCTATTGTTAAGTCCAAAAGATTAATTTCATCAGGAATTCCTTCTGCATCGGCATCTAACTCTTCTTCAGAACTGAAGTTCTCATCATGTTTATCTATGTCCGCAAAATAATGTCTGGTAATATTTTCATCTATTCTAGTGCTAACATCTTCCATAGTTACAACACATGATTGGGTTACACTGGCCCCAATCTTAGCATTTAGCAGCCAGTTTTTATTTCCCTCAGCGGATATTTCTCCAAAAATAGTGACTTTGGATATTTTACGTAAGTCTAAAAGATTTTTATAATCTAATAGATCGTTATTATCGAATCTTATTGAAAATTTATGGATTTTATTTTGTGATAGTTGGGATATTGTTATTAAGTGAGATTTTATTGGTAATTTATCTGAAATATCGCTCATTATGCGAATTCCTTTGCTTATTTTAGTTGTTAATTTACAAATTGTTTGTATGTGTATGAAGCACGATGTACTGGATTTATAGATTAACTAAGGATGTATAGCTGTAATGTCAAAATTTGCTTTAAAATATAAATCAATGATATTTTCTACCTTTTTTTTGGCAAGCTGTAGTACAATATATAAAGACCACGGCTATTTACCCTTAGATACAGATTTAAAAAATGTTGTTATTGGTAAAGATACACGAAATTCTGTTACTGAATTACTTGGATCTCCATCAGGGTCTGGAGTGCTAGAAGATGGTGCTATTTTCTACATTTCAACAAAAATAAAAAATTTCTTATTTTATGAGCCTAAAGTCGTTTCTAGGGATATGATAGTTGTTTCATTTGACGATAGGGATCTGGTAGAAAACATAGAAAAATTTACCCTAGAAGATGGAAGAGTGGTTGTCTTAAGTCGCAGAGTTACATCTGCGCCAGTAAAGGGTCCGAAGATTTTGTCACAAATATTTGGCAATTTAGGAAATGCAGATGCAGGAACTTTATTAGGTCAATAAAATATTATCTATTCGGATTTTTTAAATTCCATTGCAACTCCATTCATACAGTATCTTAAGCCTGTTGGTGCAGGGCCATCAGGAAATACATGGCCTAGATGCGCATCACATTTGGAGCATAAAATTTCAGTTCGCTTCATAAATAAACTTCTATCAGATTTTTCTATTACATTTTCAGGGCGTATTGGTTGAAAAAATGATGGCCAACCAGTGCCACTATCAAACTTTGTTTCACTATCAAAAAGTTCATTCGCACAACATACACAACAAAAAACTCCTGATAGTTTTGGGAAATTATCATTACTAAATGGACGTTCAGTACCATGCTTTCGTGTGACTCTATATGCTAGATCGGATAATTCTTTTTGCCATTCAGCATTTGTTTTTACTATTTTTTCCATATAATTAATACCCTTAATACAAATGATAGTAATTTTTTAGTTAGCTTTTATTTCCTTATAAGCAATATATTTATCTAACCACCAGTATGGCTCATATGTCTCGTCATCTGTCCAGAAATTGATTGTCTGGAATAATCAAAATCATGGCCTTTGGGCTTTTTTGAAATTGCGTTATGAATTGCTTGAATTAATGGTTCGGTATCTGAATGATTACGTAAAATTTTTCTTAAATCCACTTGGTCTTCCTGCCCTAAACATTGATATAATTCGCCAGTACATGTTAATCTAACTCGATTACAGCTCTCACAAAAATTGTGTGTCATAGGAGTTATAAATCCAATTTTTTGGCCAGTTTCATTAAGCCTTACATATCTTGCCGGACCACCAGTTTGCTCATCTGTATCATTCAGCGTCCATGTTTCACTCAGCTTTTTTCTTAAATCAGAAAGAGGCCAATATTGATTAAGTCGATTTTCATTGCCAATATCACCCATGGGCATAACCTCAATAAAAGTTAAATCCATTTTGCGATTTGCACACCATTGAACTATTTCTTCTAATTCATCCTCATTAAAATCTTTTAATGCTACTGTATTAATTTTTATTTTGATCCCTGCTGCAAGCGCTGCATCAATGCCTTTTAATACCTGTGATAGTCTTCCCCATCTTGTAATCTTAGAAAATTTTTGCTCGTTGAGCGTATCAAGAGAAACATTTATTCTTTTAATTCCAATTTCTGATAATTTTTCTGCAAAGCGATGAAGTTGTGATCCATTTGTTGTTAGTGTTAGCTCTTTTAAGTCACCTGTTTTAAGATGACGAGAAATTGATTCAAAAAACTCCATTATATTTCTTCTGACTAAAGGCTCACCACCAGTAATTCTTAATTTCTCAACTCCTTGAGAAATAAATGCTGAGCACATTTTATCAAGTTCCTCGAGAGTTAATAAATCTGCTTTAGGTAAAAAATTCATATTTTCAGACATACAATATACACATCTAAAATCGCATCGATCAGTTACAGATACTCTTAGATATGTAATTGCGCGATTGAATGGGTCAATTAGTTTAGGAATATTGTTCATTTTAATATGCTATTCTTAGCTATTGCTTGTTACAAGGGTGATTATATGAATTTGCATGCTTCATTAACAGCAAATGGTTTCATTTTGGCTCCATATTCTTCCAAAAACGATAAAACAGTTGGAATATCATGTTTTGATAAGCTTGAAAGCCAATTTGCCATAGCCTTTTGAATTAACCACTCTTGATCAACGGAAAGTGTACCAAGCCATGATATTATTCGAGCTCTTTGCTCTAACTCATCTATTTTAGGGTTATTTATTTTTGTCCAAGGCATGGTAAGTGTTAAAACAGATCGTCTCTTCCAAATATTTTCATCAAACACCCAATCTGAAACTTGAGTTAGTCTCGACGGATCTGCTTTTAAGCGGCGTGATCCTGCGCTACAAACGTGGTCAGCTAAGATTGGATGATCTAGGGCACCTATCCATCGTAAAATTTCTTCCCAGACTTGTTCATCGTTTGATATTCGAGCTTGTGTAAGAAGTTTAGATGCAACTATTTTTGCTTCATATATATTTGAATCCCATAATTCAGCGGCTAATCCTATTCTATCTTCACCATCTATTTTCGTACGCCATATTTTATATATGTTATCTAGTTCTGAGTTGGATATTCCAAGATAAACCCGGTCAATTTTGATCGAATTTTTCAATTCAGCTGCTTTTCTTGAATTTGCTTTTGTGTGTAATTGGTCTATTGCGTCAGTAAACGTAATCATTACATTCTCTATATACTAATTGGCTTTTATTGATTTAAGTAAGAGTCATAATCTACGCTGGAGTAGATTTTTTTTAATTACCTATAATATTAATTAACTCGATTAATCTACCAATTAATCGACAGTTTTATGTGAAATTCTTAAAAAAATAACAATATTTTATTAGTAAAATTATTAAAAGTCTTTTGTTTAATATGCATTACATATTTGTTGTATATTATTCTTAAATTATTCCACTGTTACTGATTTAGCTAGGTTCCTTGGTTGATCAACATCAGTACCTTTATATACCGCTGTATGATAAGCTAATAATTGTACTGGAATAGAATACAATATTGGTGCCAAATCATTTGGTATATTTGGCATAATAATTGTTTTCCATGTTCCCTCTTGGGCCTCGTCTGCACCCTCGGCATCTGTGATTAGTAAGACTTTACCACCACGTGCCATGACTTCATGCATATTAGAAACAGTTTTTTCAAATAATTCATCTCTTGGTGCTAATACAACTACAGGCATGTTTTCATCCACAAGTGCAATGGGCCCATGCTTTAGTTCACCACTAGCGTAGCCTTCAGCATGAATATAGCTGATTTCTTTTAATTTTAATGCGCCTTCTGAAGCCAGTGGATACATTGCGCCTCGGCCCAAGAATATAGCGTTAGATGCTTTTGATAAATCCTGTGCGGTTTGTTTAATTTCAGCTTCTAGAGATAATGCGTCGACAATCATTGAAGGCAACTGCAGAATAGATTTTATTAATTTTGCTTCTTGGTTACTGTTAATGCTGCCTTTATCTTTAGCAGCTTTGATTGCAAGAAAGTAGAGTGTAGTTAATTGACAAGTAAATGCTTTGGTAGAGGCAACGCCAATTTCTGGTCCTGCATGTATTTGCAACGCAAGAGATGCCTCACGTGAAATTGTACTTTCGTCAACATTTACGATGCCGAGTGTTTTCATTCCATTTTTGTTACAATATCGAAGCGCTGCTAGGGTATCTGCAGTTTCACCTGATTGGCTTACAACTATTGCAAGATTATTTTTTTCCACAGGGGGTTCTCTATAGCGAAATTCTGATGCAACATCGAGGTCGATAGAGATACGTGCAATTTTCTCAAACCAATATTTTGCTACATTACATGCTAAAAAAGCTGTTCCACATGCTACTAACGTAATTCGATTAATGCTCCTAAAGTCCAATGCTAAACTGGGAATTTCTAATTTATTTCTTGCGGAATTTAGATTTTGTTGAATTGCATCTGCTAATACTGATGGTTGTTCGGCAATTTCTTTAGCCATGAAATGCTTATGATTACCTTTTGCAACATTTTGAGCGTTTAAATCTAAAGTTTGCCTATTTCTTTCAATTGCCCTTCCATCAAAGTCATATATTTCTAGAGACTCTCTGGTAATTAAAGCTAAATCACCTTCCTCTAAATATGTAACCTGGTTGGTCATTGGAGCTAATGCAATAGCATCTGAACCAACAAACATCTCCCCATTTCCATGGCCAATCGCCAAAGGTGAGCCTTTTCTAGCCGCAATTAATAAATTATCGTTGTCATGGAACAAAAAACATAGTGCATATGCACCCTCTAATCGATCCAATGTTTTTTTTGCAGCAATAGCAGGTTTGTCTCCATTGCTGATGAAACTCATGCATAGTTGGGCAACCGTTTCTGTATCTGTTTCTGACTGAAAAACTGCACCATCTGATATTAACTCATCGCGTAATTTTTTGAAATTTTCTATAATACCATTATGTACAACTGCGACTTTACCAGTTTTTTGAGGGTGAGCATTTGCCACAGTTGGACCTCCGTGGGTTGCCCACCGTGTGTGACCAATGCCAATTTTTCCTTTCAATGGTTTGTGAACAAGTTTATCGGCAAGGTTTACTAATTTTCCTATTTCTCGACGTCGTTCGAGTACTCCATCATTTATAGTAGCGATGCCAGAGCTGTCATATCCACGATATTCAAGTCTTTTTAGCGCATCTAGGAGTATTGGAGATGCTTCATGATTGCCTAAAATACCAACAATGCCACACATTTATTTACCTTTTTTAACATTTACTTTGATTGCTTTCAGACGTTTAAAAAACTTTACAGCAAAGTTTAGTTTATTTTCTTGGGGTGATCGCGCAATGCCTAAAGCCTCGTCAGGAATGTTTTTTGTTATAACTGATCCTGAAGCAGTCATTGCACCATTGCCTACGCGGACAGGCGCAATAAGTGAAGTATTGGAGCCTATAAATGCTTTATCACCAATTTCTGTGATATGCTTTGAAACACCATCATAGTTACATGTAATTGTTCCTGCGCCAATATTTGCATTATCACCAATTTTTGTATCACCTACATAAGACAAGTGATTTATTTTTGCTCCTTCACCAACTTGTGATTTTTTCACTTCGCAAAAGTTACCAACCTTAGAGTTGTTTGCAAGTTCAGCGCCAGGGCGTAGCCGTGCAAATGGGCCGATTATTGCACCTTTTGATATATGGGCACCCTCTATGTGGCTAAAAGATTTAATAAGAGCATGGCTTTCAACTGTGGTTTCAGGGCCAAAGATAACATTTTGTTCAATTATAGTATCACGGCCAATAACTGTATCATTGGCAAACCAGACGGTATCTGGAGCAATTAAAGTTACTCCTTTAAGCATCATTTCTGTTCTTTTTTTTGTTTGAAAATAGTTTTCAGCATTTGCTAAATCCACTTTGGAATTTATACCCATTGCTTCATTTTCAGTACATTCAACAGCTACGCATTTTAAATTTCTATTTTTTGCTGATTTAATAATATCCGTTAAGTAAAATTCATTATTTGCATTATCATTTTCTATTTCAGAAATAAGTTCAAACAAAAGTGTAGAATCTGTGCAAATTACTCCTGAATTGCAAAAATTGATTTTTCTCTGTAAGTTATTAGCATCTTTATGCTCAACTATTTCTTCGAGTGATCCATCATTTGAAATAATAAGACGGCCATAACTATGTTCTTTATTTGTGTTGAACCCTAAAACTACAACTTTTGCACCATCTTTGCGTTCTTTCGACATTTTGTGAAGAGTACTTGGCTCTACAAATGGTGTATCTCCATAAAGAATGAATACTTCACCTTTAAAATTTGATAGTGTTTCTCGGGCTTGATTTACAGCATGGGCAGTCCCAAGTTGTTTTGATTGATTAACTACTTCTGTTCTGGGATCAAAGTTTATTGCTACTCTTGCAACTTGTTCAGCTCCGTGGCCAGTAACAACAATTGTTTTATTAGCCCCAAATTGAGATACTGTTCGCATTGAATGTATTAGAAGCGGCTCACAAGCAACCCTATGTAATACTTTTGGCAAATCTGATTGCATACGCGTGCCCATACCGGCAGATAATATAATGACTACAGATTGCATAATAATTTTACCTATTTTTTTCTTTACTATAGGTTTCTTTAATGTTGCAAAAGGGGATATGTATTCAAAATGTATTTCAATTTGTTACTATTTATTTGAAACTCATTGTATGAGGATTTTTTTATGAAAAGTGTAGTTTTTGATCTTGATGGAACTCTTGCTGATACCAGCAAAGATTTAATTGCAGCGGCTAATTCATGCTTTGAGAAATTGGGTTTAACAATAATGCTAGATCCAATCAATGATGCTTCGGTTGCCTTTAGGGGGGGAAGAGCAATGCTCAGGCTTGGGCTTGAAAGAGCAAACTGTCTTGATGAAAGTATCATTGATGAGCAATATTCATTTTTATTAAAACATTATGAAAAAAATATAAATGTAGAAACCGTTTTATATGATGGAGTATGTGATGCTTTAAATGAGCTACAAAAAAGAGGCTATTTATTAGGAGTTTGCACTAATAAGCCTGAATTTTTAGCAGAAAAATTATTAAAATCACTTGGAATTAGAGAATATTTTTTAGCAATGCTTGGAGCGGATACATTATCTGTTCGTAAACCTAATCCTATGCATCTTTGGACTACGATTGACCGAATGGGAGGTGATAGAAAGAAGGCAATCCTTATTGGTGATACTATAACAGACTCAGATACAGCAAAAAATGCTAATTTACCTTGTATCTTAGTCTCCTTTGGGCCTAAAGGAAGTGAAGTTATGAATATGAAAGCTTCAGCATTACTGAATACATATTTCGATTTACCTGATTTAATTGATACTATCCTTTAATAAGTTATAAATTTATATTTAATTAAGAAAATCAGATTTATGAGGCTATTATGGTTTTGAAATTTACTGGAAGTTTTACGCAACAAGAAGCTATTTCAGAAAAAGCAATTGAAGCAGCAATTGCGGTAATGCGTCATGGAAGGTTACATCGTTATAATGTTATTCATGGAGAAACTGCGGAAACAGTACTTTTAGAGCAGGAATTTGCGAATTCATGTGGAGCAAAATATTGCTTAGCTGTTGCATCAGGTGGTTATGCATTAACAACTGCGCTTCGTGCATCAGGCATAGAAAAGGACGATATTGTTTTAACAAATGCATTTACTTTAGCCCCAGTGCCAGGTGCAATTCATGGTGCTGGTGGACGGCCAGTATTTGTTGAAATAACAAAAGATCTTGTTTTAGATTTAGATGATTTGAAGCAGAAAATCCAATCAACTAATGCAAAGTTTTTGATGTTAAGCCATATGCGCGGTCATTTAGTAGATATGGATGCACTCATAGAAATTACAAATAATGCAGGCATAAAGGTAATTGAGGATTGTGCACACACAATGGGTGCAAATTGGAATGGTACTCCGAGTGGGCGGTCAGGTGTTATTGGTTGTTTCTCAACTCAAACATTTAAACATATAAATTCTGGTGAAGGCGGTTTTCTTATAACTGATGATGTTGAAGTTATGGCTAGGGCTACAATGCTGTCTGGATCATATATGCTATATGAAAGTCATTTGGCTGGTGCTCCTGTTGAAGCTTTTGAAAATATTCGATACGACACACCAAATTGTTCCGGAAGAATGGATAATTTAAGAGCCGCAATTTTGCGTCCACAATTAGCAGATTTACCAATACAAGCTGAAAGATGGAACAAAAGATATCGTGCGTTAGAAAGTGGTCTCAATCAATTTGAAGATATACGCCTCACAACACGCCCTTCAAAAGAGTATTTTGTTGCGTCTTCATTCCAATTTTGTTTGCCGAAATTCACAAAAAAACAAATAATGACTTTTGTTTCAGGATGTGAAGCCAGAGGCGTTCAATTAAAATGGTTTGGGGCATCTTTGCCTGTTGGATTTACATCAAGGCATGATAGTTGGAAGTATGTTGATAAACAAAAATTACCAAAAACTGATAAAATTTTATCTGTCCTTTTAGATATGCGTATTCCATTAACTTTTAGTATGGAAGATTGTGATTTAATTTGTGAAATAATTAAACAAGAGGTTAAAAAAGTTAGCCTTGAAAAGGGATAAAAAATGCAGTTTTTAACAACAATTAATCTAGATTTAATTCATTTAAACATTTAGTGTTAAAACTTTTGCTTGCTTACTACGATAAATGTTCTTTTTTGGCCTGAATTTATTGACGTCACCTGACACTAAGGGTAAGCAATGGCAAATTTAAAAATAGCTATTAACCTCTCAGGGGAATGCCGTGCAAGATTTGCTTATGAATTATTTACCCATACTCGTTTTTTTAGGAGTTGCTGCAGGATTAGGCTTAGTGCTTATATTAGCCGCAATCATAGTAGCTGTTAGAAATCCAGACTCTGAAAAAACCTCCGCTTATGAATGTGGTTTTAACGCTTTTGATGACGCTCGAATGAAATTTGATGTTCGATTTTATCTTGTATCGATTCTTTTTATAATATTTGACCTCGAAGTTGCATTTTTATTTCCTTGGGCTACCTCATTTCAATATCAAGGGATGTTAGGTTTTTGGTCAATGATGATTTTCTTAGTAGTTTTGACAATAGGTTTCGCTTATGAGTGGAAAAAGGGAGCTTTGGAATGGGAGTAAGTACTTCTCTGAACACAGCTGGTGATAATAAAGAATTAGCAACAAATGCACTTAATCGCGAACTTCAAGACAAAGGTTTCTTATTAACTAGTGCTGAAGATGTTATAAATTGGGCTCGAACAGGCTCTCTGCATTGGATGACTTTTGGATTAGCTTGTTGTGCTGTTGAAATGATGCATAGCGCAATGCCAAGGTATGATCTTGAAAGATTTGGAACGGCACCTAGAGCATCTCCTCGTCAATCTGATCTTATGATTGTTGCAGGAACCTTAACTAATAAAATGGCTCCAGCATTGCGTAAAGTTTATGATCAAATGCCTGAGCCACGGTATGTGATTTCTATGGGTTCATGCGCAAATGGTGGTGGATACTACCATTATTCATATTCTGTTGTTCGTGGATGCGACAGAATTGTTCCAGTAGATATATATGTTCCAGGATGCCCTCCAACAGCTGAAGCGTTGTTGTATGGAATTTTGCAGCTGCAAAGAAAAATGCGCCGTACAGGCACAATAGTGAGATAATTTTATGTCAAATACTTTAACAGATTTAGGGGAAGTAATCGCTTCAAAATTACCAGATGCTGTAACTGCATCTGGTGTAAGTGATTTTGGTGATTTAGTGTTAAATGTAAAATTAGATAAAATCACTAAAGTTGTGGAATTTCTAAAAACAAATTCAGCTATGAAATTTTCTACTCTCGTTGATATAACTGCTATTGATTACCCATCTCGTGAAAATCGATTTGAAATGGTTTATCATTTTTTATCAATGTATATGAATTTGCGAATTCGATTAAAATTACAGGTTCCTGAAGGTGGTATGGTGCCTTCGATTTGCGAAATTCATCCTGGCGCAAACTGGTTTGAGCGTGAAGTATTTGATATGTATGGAGTGCTTTTTTCTGGTCATCCTGATTTACGTAGAATTTTAACTGATTATGGTTTCCGAGGTTACCCTTTACGAAAAGATTTCCCAACCACTGGTTATACAGAATTACGATACGATGAGGTTGGAAAGAGGGTTGTTTATGAGCCTGTAACATTAACTCAAGAATATCGTCAATTTGATTTTATGTCACCATGGGAGGGCGCTCAATATATCCTTCCAGGAGATGATAAGGCGGAGGTAAAATAATGGCTGATGGTGGCTTTAATGATGTTCAATCTGGTGAACAGAAAATCCGTAATTTTAATATTAATTTTGGACCGCAGCATCCCGCAGCACATGGTGTTTTAAGATTAGTTCTGGAGTTAGATGGTGAAATAGTTGAAAGATGCGACCCACACATAGGCTTGCTTCATCGGGGTACTGAAAAGCTTATGGAAAGCCGTACGTATCTCCAAAACTTACCATATTTTGACCGTTTAGATTATGTTGCTCCAATGAATCAAGAGCATGCATGGTGTTTAGCAATCGAAAAGTTATCTGGTATTGAGGTTCCAAGGCGAGCTTCCCTCATTCGTATTTTGTACTCAGAGATTGGTAGAATTCTAAGCCATATTCTTAACGTTACAACTCAAGCTATGGATGTAGGGGCACTGACGCCACCATTATGGGGTTTTGAAGAACGAGAAAAACTGATGGTTTTCTATGAAAGAGCGTCCGGTGCCAGATTGCATGCTGCATATTTCCGACCGGGTGGAGTTCATCAGGATTTACCACAAGATCTGTTAGATGATATAATGGCATGGACTATGGAATTTCCATCAGTTCTGGAAGACATAGATGGTTTGCTTACAGAGAATAGAATATTTAAACAACGAAATGTAGATATTGCAGTTGTATCTGAGCAAGAAGCATTAGACTGGGGTTTTTCCGGGGTAATGGTTCGAGGATCTGGTATGGCGTGGGATTTAAGAAGAGCTCAGCCTTACGAATGCTATGATGAATTTGAGTTTGATATTCCAGTTGGAAAAAATGGTGACTGCTATGACCGTTACCTTTGCCGCATGCAAGAAATGCGTGAAAGCTTAAAAATAATCCAACAAGCAATTAAAAAACTTGAAAATACAACTGGTGATGTTCTTGCTAGAGGAAAATTAACTCCTCCAAATAGAACAGACATGAAAACATCTATGGAGTCCTTAATACATCATTTTAAACTTTACACTGAGGGTTTTAAAGTGCCTGAAGGAGAAGTCTATGTATCTGTTGAGGCTCCAAAAGGTGAATTTGGTGTATTTCTAGTATCAGATGGGTCAAATAAACCGTACAAAACAAAAATTCGTGCTCCAGGTTATCTACATTTGGCAGCAATGGACCATTTATGCAAAGGCCACCAGCTTGCTGATGTTGCCGCAATAATCGGCACACTAGATGTCGTATTTGGAGAGATTGACCGATAATGTCTATACGCCGACTTCATACAACCCAGCCAGATAGTTTTAACTTTACAGATGAAAACTTGCTCTGGGCCAAAAATCAAATAAAAAAATACCCTGCAGGTCGTCAAGCATCTGCAGTAATCCCAATTTTATGGCGTGCACAAGAACAAGAAGGTTGGCTTTCAAAACCTGCAATTGAATCAGTTGGTGAGTTGCTTGAAATGCCATTTATAAGAGTTTTGGAAGTAGCATCGTTTTATTTTATGTTTCAACTGGCTCCCGTTGGGTCAATTGCGCATATTCAAGTATGTGGAACTTTATCCTGCATGATTTGTGGTGCAGAAGACTTGATAAGCGTATGTAAAGAAGTAATCTCAGAAAAACCACATGAATTATCCAAAGATGGAAAACTGAGCTGGGAAGAAGTAGAGTGTTTAGGTGCCTGCACAAATGCACCGATGGCACAAATTGGTAAAGATTTTTATGAAGATTTAACTGAAACAAGTTTTAGAGATATTTTGGACAAGTTCTTAAAAGGTGAGGTGCCAAAGCCTGGTCCACAAAATGGGCGATATGCATCTGAACCACTCTCAGGATTGACAACTTTAAATAAGTTTAATTCAGGTAAATATGAAACAAACACATCAGTTTCACGCGCTTTAGAATATGGAGATACTGTAAAACGTATTCATGGTAATGAAGTGCCTATACTATTGACTAAAAAAAAGTCAGCTAAAACAAGTTCTACATGACTGTAGGCCCAAAAATAGGAAAGTATTGAAATGACAAACAAAGACAATAACAGCCAAACAAACCCAAGTTCACCAATTTGGTGGCTGGTATCCGCTTTAGCAAGTGTTTTTATTGGTTCAAAGTTAATTATAGGAATGGAAACTGCTCCTGCTGTTTTAATTTCACTTAGTATTTTCTTAATTCTAGGATGGGCGCTGCAAAAAATATTTGGTGTAAACGCACCTGTCACAGAAGAAGCCAAAGTTGAAACTAAAGCGGCCTCGGCTAAGAAGCCTGCGGCAAAAGCTGCAGCAGCTAAGAAGCCTGCAGCCAAAAAAGCAGCAGCTAAGAAGCCTGCGGCCAAAAAAGCAGCAGCTAAGAAGCCAGCGGCAAAAGCGGCTGCAGCTAAGAAGCCAGCGGCAAAAGCGGCTGCAGCTAAGAAGCCAGCAGCCAAAAAAGCAGCAGCTAAGAAGCCAGCGGCAAAAGCAGCGGCAGCTAAGAAGCCAGCGGCAAAAGCAGCGGCAGCTAAGAAGCCAGCGGCAAAAGCAGCGGCAGCTAAGAAGCCAGCGGCA
>Ga0233401_1000118_pt1 | contig 35480 bp, 44 predicted proteins | sample 49DmetaG_FD_190067 | JGI IMG/M metagenome (GOLD analysis project Ga0233401, IMG submission 190067) | Seawater microbial communities from Monterey Bay, California, United States - 49D | ecosystem: Environmental > Aquatic > Marine > Coastal | place: USA: California | collected 2016-10-03
GCTAAAGGAAGTAAAGTTGGAGCTTTGTCTCCTGAACCGTCAGCTGCACCGTCAAAGTTTGATGGGAATGCTACTGCACCCATACCTGTTAAGTTCATTCCTGGGTTAAGGGACATGATGTTTGCGTCTTCGTAAAGTTTGTGATTGTGACAGTACTCAGACATCCATGATAATTTTTCAGCGTCTTTGATACCAGTTGCCGATTCGATAATCGGTGACCATGTATCTCTAATTTCCGCTTCGTTAATTAAATTTGCCATTTTGTTAAATTTATTTTTTTGCGTTTTTGTTTTCGACTTATTTATATGGCTTTCTGCTTCTTTAACCAAGTTGTCGAATAGGTATTATATATCTTTTTATTTTTCATTAAAATACTACGTTAATATTATATAACTAGATTCATATAATAAAATGGTACATTTTTTAAATAAAAGTAGAGTATTTGATTATCAGATTATTTTTTATTTCTTTTAATCCATTGAATATACCATACTAGGTTTCCTGCAAAACCACCATATGCCGCGATGAAAGTTGCTATTTTAAGATACAATGTATCTAAATATCCGTTCATTAACCAAAAAGGCCAAAGAATAGAAAATCCTAAACATAGAAGTAATGGTAATAAGTGAAATGCGTGCTTAATCATATTATTGTTTTTTTAGTATATATCTTTCTGGAAGCACAAAAAAGCCCAGTAATTACTGGGCTTTAAAAAACAAAAATAGAATTTTATTACTTATTAAATCTTTTTGATAATGCTTCTTGAACACCATCTAAATTATAAGGTAATGTTTTTTCTTCTTTTTTACTTTCGTTAATCATCTCTACTTTTTCCATTACTGGTGCAATTTCTCTAAGGTCTCTAGTTTGCCAGAAGTTTCTTACTTGATATTCTGTTTCTAATTTACGAGTCTTAGATTGAGCAGTGATTTGTTTTTTCTTAGATTCTGAAAGTGAATTCCATTTATCTTTATATTCTACTGGCATTGCAGTAATAAATAAAGGTTCGTTTGAAACGTTTCCTGATACTTCATTAACGTTTTCAATAATTCTAGTTATTTGAGATTCAGTTAAAAATCCTGAAGTCTCAATTGATTTTCTAGCTTCAGTCTTAGAATTTTCATCTAATTGGTTATATTTTTCAGCTGTTGCTGAACTAACTAATTTAAAGAAATGCGGATCTTCGTTTTGTTTAGCTGATGCTTTTTCTAATAAATCTGTTAACTTGCTAGAAATTTCATTTTTATATGATTCTAATGGGTCATCTGCGCCGTCTTTACCTGAGTTTTTAGGAACATCTTTATCAGCTTCTTCTTTCTCTTCTGGTTCAGTAACGTCTTTTAACTCATTATCTAAATCTTCTTTTTCTTGTCCAGCTCCACCATCAGCTCTGTTAGCTTCTCCAGAGTTGTCTCCAACTTTTTCTAATTCGTTGTCCTCATCAGACTCATCGAATTCTTTTGCAGTAACATCATCACCTTCAATTACTAAATTTTCGTTGATAGATTCTGCGATATAATTAGCGTATTCACTTACGTTCTGTACATTACCTCTTAAGTATTCAACATACTCTAATAATTTTTCAGTAGTTTCAGCACCTTCATTATAAGATTCTGCAACGTAGTTAGCGTAATCTTTTAAAGAAGTTAAAGATTCTGCAACATGCTCAGTATATCCAATTCCTTGGTCTACTTTTTCTGCAATGTATTCGCCATACTGAATTCCTTGGTCTGCTTTTTCAGCAACATGCTCAGTGTAAGAGATGTTCTGGTCTGTTTTTTCTGCAACATATTTAACATATTCAGTTAAATTGTTTAATTGTTCAACAATACTGTCGTTATGTGCTGTTACAGTTTCGATAGTTTCGTTAGTTTCGTTAGAACCATCATTTGATTTTTCTGTCATTTCAGAAATAACTGATTTTAAACCTTTAATCTGCTCAGCAAGATACTTTGTGTAGTTGTTGAAATCATCTGTTTTTACAAATTCTTCCATTGTTTTTTCGTTTTTATTTTCTATTATGTTTTGGTTTTTTGTTTCTTCTTTTCTTTTAAATACCTCGTAAATAAATAAATTTTCGTCATTTGAATAACCATAAGATTCATTTACTCGTGTTAATTCGGCATTTTGAAAACCTGGATCTGCAACAAGGTCATAAGTAAATAATTGCTTTATCTTTACTTTACCTCCTTCTGAAACTTCTCCAGCAGCTCTTGAGCTAATATGTAATGGTACTCCAGCATCGACAAGGGCTTTAGCCTGTCTTCCAGCATCAGTATCTAATAATCTGATTTTACCCTTTACTTGTTTATTATCTTTGTCATACCTTAGTTCTTCAATAACGTGAGATACGTTCTTTAAAGATATATCAAATTGTTGAGGGTGGTCTAATTCTCCTAATAGTTTAGATGAATTAATTTTGTTCTGCAATGATTCGATTTGTGGTAAATATTCTCCTTCTGTATAGATTCTGTTGTTTTTATTCTTAACATCTATCTCTCCAAAAGTACCTTCTAAAACATAGTCTTTATCTTCACCAGATTTAGTTAAAATTGATGAGGATTTTTCTACTATTAACAAATCAAACTTGCTTGTCTTGTCGATAAGTTTATCCATTTTTGTTTCTTATTTTTTGTATATATCTTTAATAAATTTCTATTTTTTAAATGCCTAAGTCTGCTAGTGGATCTTCTCCTCCTCCGTCGCCATCTCCAGAGTCTTTGTCATCATCGCCTCCACCTTCTTTCTTCTCTTCTTTTTCCTCTTCTTTATCATCTACTGCAACTTCAGTCATGTAATCTTGATAGTTTTTTACCATCTGACCCATTGTTTCGGTATCAAATTTAGTAGTTCCATATTTATCGTAGAAATACTTCTTAAAATCACCTTCAGTTGCGGATGCTATTATTTGACCTAAAATCTCTTGAGCTGATATTATTTTACCATCTGCTGTTTTTTGATCTGATACTTCAACTTTACTCTCATCTCCTGCTTTAATAGAAGATAAAGATTGTTTCTCCTCTTCGTTTATAGGACCAAAAACTCTTGTAAATTGCTCATACGATGTTATTCTTTGTAGTTTCATATTTTATATATCTTTTTTACATTGCCATTGGGTCTTCCGGCTCTGGAGCTTCTTCTTTTTCTCTTTCTTCTTTAGCTTTAGCTGCGGCATTTGCTGCAATGTCATCTGGACTTAATTGTAAATATCTATCAACTAAGAAGCCCATATCAAAGAAATATTCTTCTTCCATAGTTTCTTGATTTGTTGTCATTAAACTGTCTCTCATTGTTGAAACGAAGTCTAATCTTCTTTCCATGATTTCCATTTCTTTCAATGCTGCGAAATCATTATCTTTATAGTATCTTAATGCTACCTGTGTTTTAAATTGAGGGTCTTCAGAAAGGTCTTTATATTTAATACACATCTGTAAATAGAGTGGCTTAACAAGAATTTCTTGGAAAGCAGATCTTAGTCTTTTTACAAATTTGCTGAATTTGATTTCATCTCTAATCATACCATCTGCTGCCATGTTAAAGTCTCCTCCTCCATCTTCATATAAGAATCTTGAATAAGGTATTTTAGATACATGCTTCAGTTTATCTGAGAAATATTTAAGTGCTTCGGTATCTGAAAGATCTGGTCCTGAACTATCAAGTGTTTCAATTTCTGGACTATCACCATCTTTACTTGGTAACCAATACTCTTTATTAAATTGTAACATTGGCTGACCATTCGTCTGCATTGAAGCTGATTCCCAATCAAAGTCAACAACCTCTTTATATGAATTCATAAGTTGTGCAAGAGACTGTTTTGCTCTCGTTTTAGACTTACCACCTACGGGTATTACAAATTTCATTCTGAAAGAACTATTAGTTACAGCCCAAATTACTCTGGTGTGTTCCATAATTCTTAATAGGTTAAATGATCTGGTTAATCTTTCAACATAACTTACTCTAGATGCAGTTGTAATTGAAGAATACGAAAGATAAATGATTTGAGAATCATAAAGAGTTCTCTCTTTTACTGGATCGTCTTTAAACTGAATCCATACTTTTTTACCATCTTCTTTATTATATCCAGGTATAAGTGTAATAGGGTCTAGTTCTTTAAAACCTATAATCTCAGTCTGATCTGGTGAATAAATAATTTCAAATGCAAGATAACCATCAATTAACCATTTTCTAAAATAGTACCATGCTGATTGATCTGAATTAAAACCAAATGCGTGATATATTTGTCTAAAATATCTGTTAAGGTCTTTTTGAATACCATCAGAAACTTCAACTCCTAATATCTCAGGAGAACCAAAGAAATTCTTATTATCATAGACAATAGTTTCATCGCATAAAATATCTAAAATATCTTCTATTTCATCATTTACTGAAAATCTTCTAAGTTCTTCTCTTTTTACCTCATATTGCTGATCGAAAAAAGGAATGTTTTTCCTCATTGTAGTATCAGCCATAGATAAGGCAGCGAATGCTGCATACATGTCGTCATTATCAATCCCCATTGGGTTGATATCACCATACCCAAATTTATCTTCAAGAGGACCAATTGCCTGTGATTGTCTAAGAATCAGATCATCATATCTCATTCCAAATGAGGATAATCTTTTCAGTGTGTTACTTAGACTAAAAGGTCTAGTATTGGTACTCCAAGGTCCATTTCTTGGGTCCTTATCTGCAAAACCTGCCATAATTTTTAATACTTTTTCAGTTTATATATTCTTTTTATTCTATCTCTTTTTAAATAACCTTTCCAATTCAGCATAAGAGGTTCCCTGTAAATCTGCAAAATCACACAATACTATTTTTGCCCAATTTTCATAACTAACAACTGCCTGGCCTGATTTACCACCAATTATATATTGTCTTAGTGCAAAATCATATCCGGGTCCTTTTAAAAAACCTTTCATATTTTCCCAAGTCATAGATAGGTGTTTCTGTTTTTTAACATTATTAGCAGCTCCACCCATTGTGTTATTTTTTATCTCAGCAGCAAACATACCATATACTTTATCTAATAAATCCTCTTTGACTGTATTTGGTAAAAGGTTCAAGTTAATTCCAACATCATTTGCTCCACTCGGATCTAATGCTAAAACTACTGGGTTTTTATCGTACCATGGAAGTGTTTTAGAGATGGGTGAATATCTAAAAACATATATCTTTCCAGGAAAGAACCTTTTAGAAGTAAAACTTGTGCCTTTTTCATTAACTGCGTTTCTGCCTTTTTCAAACCATTTCTCAGAAAAAGACCTTGCTGCTGATAAGCTTCCCTGTTCTTTAATTAATTTTTGTATGTCGCTTTTAACCTGACCCATTATTTAAGACTTTTTTCTGTCATAACTACAAATCTCCAACCTCTTGATTTGGCCCATTCTTTTGCATATTTATATTTATCTCTATTTTTTATAAACTGCTCTGCCAAAAACTTATAATTCTTAAGTGCTTGCTGGCTATTTTTTGTAGGGGGTTGTGGCTTTTTTATTTGCTCTTCTGGTTTAATTTCTATTAAAGTTTCTTCGAAGCCTTCATTCTTTTTAACTTTTATATAAAAGTCTGGGAAATATGAATGTTCTTTATTATCTAAGGAACTCCAATATTTTATTTCTACTGGTTCACTTGACCAAAAAACAATATCTTCTCTATTATCACACATCTTCATGAATTTTAGTTCCCATGAACTTCTGTAGATAATAGGGCCTTTACCAACATATTTATTTGGGTAAACAGGGTTATAGTAACCCTGATTCCAGTTAGAATTGCCAGAAGGCTTATTGTTTTTAATAGACATTTTAGATGTTGAACATTCCAGAATTTCCTGAATCGCTATCGCTTGAATTGATTCTATCCATTGAAAGAGTTCCTTTATATTTATGTGGGTGTAATTTATTCCAGCCTTTTGCATAACCTCTTTTTGCTATCTCAGTGTAGTATGCAAACGCATTAGGATATTTTGGCTTGTAACCTCTCCAATACTTTAAAAGGTCTAATAATGCGAATTGTAGACAGTCTTTTCTGTCATCTTCATTAGCGTACCTTAGTTTATTAATAGCCTTTTCAGCTAATAATTGTAGCATCTTTTGTGCTTCTCTTGTTAATTCATCGTTCTCTAGAGAAATAATAATTTGCTCTCTAAGGTCCTTGTTGTTTAAATAATTCTTTTTTCTGGGCATTGTGTCATTTTAGTGTATTTAATCTGTTATATCAAAAAAGGGCCAAATGTTTCATTTAGCCCTTTGTAGTAAGTTTATGTTGTGTTTATCTCCAACCCATCGCTGCGCCGAATTTACCATAATGTTTATCTAATGCTTTAAAAAGATATGTCAAACCTGGGTAATTTCCATCTTTAACTGAAATAATATTTTCGTGAAATTCATTTGACATCCAACCAATATCCATTGCCTTAACAGATTTATGTTCTTTTTGGGCTTTGTTAATATCCTTCCAAATTTTTTCAGTATCAGCCATGTCATTAAAGGCAATTTCAAATTCATCTCCTTTTTTAAACATATCATCTACGTGCTCCCATCGTGGTAAGGTGAATCGAATACCCTTTAATGTTCGAATATTAAATGCTTGGTCAAAATTTTCATTTATAAAACCTTCAAAATTATTTACATTTTTCATCTGTATATTATAGACTATTTTTTTAAATTGTTTCAGTATCTGCTAAAACTATTTCTCTTTTAGTAACTTTTACCGGAGAATCTCCAATAAAAACAGTAATAGATTCATCTTGCCCTGATGTTGTGTAACCTTCTGCGTCTACTTTGATTGCAGTTCCTTCAGCATGATTTTCAATTCCGTATTTAAGAGTTCCTGGTACATAACCATCAGCTCTGTCAACGTGGTCTTCTTCTAATTCTGCCTCGTTAGTTTTTTTTTCAGCTACTTCTTCGTCTTCAGTTTCTTCAACTTCTTCAGTTTCTTCAACTTCCTCTTCTTCAGATTCCATAGCTTCTTCAACTTCCTCTTCTTCGGATTCCATAGCTTCTTCAACTTCCTCTTCTTCAGATTCCATAGCTTCTTCAACTTCCTCTTCTTCAGATTCTTCAACTTCAGCTTCTTCTTTTTCAGCTACTTCTTTTGCACCTTCTTCTCCTTCGTCTTCAGGTACTTCTTTATCTGCTTCTTCTCCTTCTGCTTCTCTAGCCTCGTCAGAATCAACTTCTTTAGTTTCATCTTCTAATTCTTCTGGTTCGTTTCCTTCTCCCTCGTTTCCTTCTTTTATTTTAGAAATTTCTTCTTCTAATCTTTTGATTTCTGAATTAATTAAAGTATCAGCTTCTTTTATCTCTTCGATAGATTTATCAGCTTCTGCAATAATTCCTCTTTGGTCTTTTAAGAATGCTATCATTTGCTCTAAAATCTCTACTTTCTTGTGAGTTTCAGCTGCTTGAGCTCTATCACCTTCAAGTAATTCTGAAGCCATTACTAATTGATGACCTGTTTGTTCTTTAACATAATCAAAACATTCACCAGCTGTCATCTTTTCGAATTTATAGATTTTATTTGCTTCGTTAATTTTATATACGAAGAAATCTCCATTTTGTTCCATAACATAGCATTTAATCGTGCCTACTGAAACTTTAGTAGCAAAATCAAGTGATACAAATTTATCGTGATTTTTAGCTGCATTTTCAAATAAGTCAATCATTGGATTTAAAGAATAACTTACAAGTCCTGTTGCTAATAAGTGGTTTTTGAAACTTTCACTTAAAACTTCTGAATTAGAAATAAAGAATTTATTATCTTCTTTAGTGTATCTAAATCTAGAGATTCCATGATACCATGCAACTCCTTCATTTGTAACTTTAAATTTGTCAAGGGCTATAACTAAGTTTTTGAACTCATTTGGTGCCTTTGTAATTTCTGCTTCTGTAATCTCGTTTTCTTTTACTAAAAACGCCTTTCCATCTAAAGAGATGTAAGTTGATCCGTCTTCATTTACGTGAATAGGCGAGATAATGTTTTGTGTAACTTTTGCCATTTTAATATTATTTTATTTTTTTTATATATCTTTTAAATTTATTCATTTGTTTGTGTTTCGTCTATTTGGTTACCGTCGGTTAATCCACTAGTAAAACCAAACACTCTATTACCTGCATGTTGTTCTGTTTTAAAGTCTATCGAAGGCATAAATGAGTTTATTTCTAAACCAAATGTTATCTTATAATTTCCTTTATCGTCAAATCCAAATTCAACAGGTCTTTCATTAGAATATTCATCTGGCATAGCATAATAAGCTGCCATTCTATAAAGACCCTCATCTAAATGTCCTACTTCAACATTATATTGATTTGACTTATAAAGTCTTTTGATAATTTCTTCACTGCATTTAAAAATATCTAGTTGGCTTGAAAGTAATATTTCAACATCTACTCCGATAGTAATTGGAATAAGTTCAAATTCAGCTTGATACCCTTCTAATGTTCCCTGATCGCTCATCTTAGAAAAGTTACCTCTATTTCTTTTATTAACTAACTTTCCAGCATCTATTGACAGAGAGCTCATATTAATTACTCCTCTTGGGACTGGATCGTAATTACCATCTGCCTTTTCTGGTTCTGGTGCACAATCTAAGCCATTTGCTGTTGAAAATAAGAAACTATCTTTCAAGAAGTTTTCATCTCCAGTTATAGAATAATAAAATGGAACATCAACTAAAGACCTTGTTTCATTATCAAGTTGTCTCCAAAAAGTTACCTTTTTATTTAAGTCTGCTAACAAACCTACGATTAAATGCCTTACAACACTGTCGTCTTTATTGAATCTTAAGTTATAAGTTGCCATATTATCTTTTAATCGATCTTCTCTATTGTAAATTTAGAGAAGCCGTTTTCTCTATATATTTGTATTTTTTGGTCAAATATTTCATGTGGTAATTCAGTGTGGTTAATTACAAAAGTATTCAATCCATTCTCTTTAATAACCTCATTTAATATTTTAAGAATATTATAGACTCCGTCCTGATCTACTGAACTAAGTAACTCATCTAAGAACATAAGATTTAACTGAGGGAACCTTAGCTTCAATATCTTAATTATCGCTATAATAACTATAAAGTCAGCTTTCTTTCTCTCTCCAGTTGAGAGAGTTAACGGGTTAATGTCTTCTCCTAAGTGATTTACAATACAATTAAATTTCTCGTCGAATCTAATGTGAAATTGAAGGTGCATTGTTTGAGTCATCATTGCGATGTTTGCATTTAAACCTGGCAGAATAGTTTTAACTGCTAAGTTTTTCACTCCATTATCTCCTAAGATTTCTTCTAAAATAGACATGAAAGCATCTTGTTTTGCTACTTCGTTTTTCTTATCACTTTTTTCTTTTTCTGTCTTTTCAAATTCTTTGATAATTTGCTTAAGATGTTCAAATTGCTCAGAATTAGTAGTTGCATTTTTAATTTTAATCAACTCATCTTTAATATCTTTAATTGAGTACTTTAAATTATTTACCCTGCTATCTACCTTTTTTCTTTTTTCTTTTAAATCATCTAACTTTGAATTTGTATCTTTAATGGAAACTTTTAAACTTTCTATAGATTTTTCATTAGAAGACTTAGATATTTCAAATTCTGCAAATTTAGCAGTATGAAAAGAACTATCTAACGCTGTTTCACAGGTTGGACATGAGCCTTTCTTATACAATTCTATCTTTTCATCTAAATATCTATTTTCTCTAACAATATCGTTTTGTTCTTTTGTTTTACTGATAGAAAGTTTTTCAAATTCTTCTAATTTTCCATTAATTGAAGATTTTGCGCTGTTTAAAGATTGAATGTCTTCTCCATAAGATAGCAAAGTTTCTTTAAGTTCTTGTATTTTTTCTTTATCTTTTTTATTAGACTCTTCTACTAAATTATTAAGTTTATATTTTACAGAAGAAATAGATTCTAGTATTTGATTAAGTTCAGATTCATAAGAATCTACTTCCATTTTTATTTGCTTTCTATCTTCTTTAACATTTTTGAACATATCATTTAGAATAGAAAAACCAAACATCTTATCAATAATTTGTTTTTTATCACTTGATGACATTGTTAAAAAAGACTTAAAATCATTTATACTTAATATGATTATGTTCTTAAATACATGGTAAGGTATACCAAATATTTCTTCTTCTAAATATTCTTGAACTGATCTTTTTCCTGCTTTATCAAATTCAACGCCATTCATCATGACTTTAAATTTTCCTGGTGAAAGACCTCTCTCTATTACTACATTTATATCTTTACATTGTAGATTGATTTTTACCCACAATTCTTTATTAATTCTATTAGGCAAATCTGAAAGTTTTACACCTTCTACTTTTCCATAAAGAGCATATATGATGCTATTTGCTATAGTTGTCTTTCCGTTTCCATTTTTGCCTAAAGTTAAATAAAGTTCAGCTTCATCTTTGAATTCTATTTTTTGAATAGAATTACCGTAACTTGCAAAATTCTTAAATTCAATACTATTGATTTTCATGTTCTATGTCGTAATTGTTGGTACAGTTATTGTAAATATTTGCTATTTTTTCTAGTATTTTTTTCTTAGTATCTGAGTCGTATGTTGAGGAATCTACATACTTTTCGCATAGACCTAAAACACTGTAATTTTTTTGCATTTCATCTATTTCATCTAAATCATAAAGGTCTTTATCAATAAAGTTCTCTTCTTGGTAGATATTAGGCTCTATTCTTCTTCCAATCTTCTGTACTTTATTAATAAGATTCGAAAGAGAAGCATTTGACGCGATATCTGAAGGAACGTATAAATCTACAAAATTGTTTTTGATCTGCTCTTTAAAAGCTCCTAGATTCATATCATATAACATTTTTATATTGTATCTTAAGAATTTAGGGGAAGAATCATTTTCATAAAAAGTTTCTTCCATCGTTTCTAAATCTACAAGGTCAAATCCTTTAGAGTTATTCATATCAGATCTGGTCAATTGATAGGGAACTCCAACCATTAAAAGTTTATTCTTTTCTTGGCGATAATGAATATGTCCGCTATAGACTCTTGTATACTTATCATAAATATTACTTTCATTACCATGCATATTTTTGACTTTTGAATTCAAATATATTCCTTTAACCTCAGAATGACAAAATACAATTTCACTGGATGGAAAATCAGCAAGTGTTTCTGCTTCATGTGCTGAATCTCTTCTCCAAGGCATGAGAAGTATTTTTTTATCTAACCACTTATATTCTATAGGCTTTGTATAAACTTGAACGTTTGGAATCCATTTAAGACTGTCAATTGAAGTTATATCGTTTGTCTTTTTAGCCCATATATCGTGATTTCCACAAATAATATGTGTAGGTAATATCTTACCAAGTCTTTCGAATAAGTTTATAGCATAATTAAGTACCTTTATGTTGATACTTTGTCTATTATCAAAAGTGTCTCCTACTTGAACTAAGACGTCTCCTGGTTTATATTCCTTCTCTAATGTAGGTATAAATTCATTTTCAAAAAAGTCTTTTTGAATTTCTAACCATTCAAGAGAATTCGATCTTACTCCAAAATGAAGGTCGCCTAATATCCATACCCTTTTTACGGGCATATTTAATACCTGTTCGCTAATCATTTAAAAAAGTTTGTTTATATTTTTCTTTGAAAGAATTCCAGTCCTATTATCCAACTCAGCTATTAAACCTTCTTTAAATATGTTTGATAGTGAATTGTAAAATTTAGTAGGGTGAACATTAAAATACTCTGACATTTCAGAAAATATGTCTATTCTAGAATATTTTTCTAATAATTCATCCATCATAAAACCATAAACTTCATTAATATCCATCTTCTTTAATTTGATAGCATTTGAAAACTCGTCTATCTCGTTAAATTTTTTAAATCTAGAGTTATTAATAAGTCCATGAATTTCTTTTTGTAGCATGTCTCGATAAATCACATCTTCTTCATCTGCACCTCCTAGACTAGGGTCTAAATTAAAAGATATTTTGCCACCAAATTCTCCTTCAGGGGAATCAAAATTATTATCGAATATCTTGTCTGTCTTTTTTCTCATATCGCGTGAATGTTACTTGTTGTTATTTCGTCTGTTTCGTTTAATCTTAGATAGTTCCAATTGATATCAAGTTTACACTTGGTTCCTTTACCTTCACCATCTCTTATTTTTAATATTTTTAATCTATATTCATTGTTTGCTCGCATAATGTCATCTTGTATAATTCCTAACATAACATCTGCGGTATGTGAAAGACCTGCTGATTCAGCAATATCGTTCATTGTAATATCTGTTGAATTATATCCGTTTCTTGTAATTTGAGTAGCTGTAATTATCAACCAATTGTTTCTTACACCCATTGCTCTAAGGTCTTCAGCAATTTGCTTAATTTTCATATAAGTATTCTCACTATTAGGGTTTCTATAGTTCGCTAAGATATTTATATAGTCAATAACGACAGCTCCTAATTTGATTCCTTTCTCTTCTTCAATTTGAGCAAGATGTGCTTCAATATCTAAAACAGTTGCTTGTGAAGTTGGCATCTGCTTAATAAATAACTGGCCTGGTGGTGTAAAACCATTTCCTACAGTTTCTAATTTTCTTTTAATGTAATCTTTATTCTTAGACTTTTCAGTGTATTCATTGATTGGAATACCTAAGAGATTTGAACCTATTCTTTTTACAAATTTATGAGCTGCCATTTCCGCTGTAATTACCGCAGTATTTGTACCTTCTTTAACGAATTCAGCAGCATCATTTGCTAAATATATTGATTTACCAATGTTTTGCTCTCCAGCATATACTACCAAGTTACCACCTTTATCATAGCCACCTTCTAAAACTCTATCTAAGAAGTTATATCCAGAACTTATTTTTTCGGTGCTTTTTTGGTCATGAGATTCTACATCGAAGAAATCAAGACCAATATCACTATTAAAAGTAAGATTATTTCTTTCATTAATTAATGTCTTTACTTTAGAAATAATATGGTCTGTATTTTCTGGAGTTACTGAAGTTGTTTTTACAAATTCAATAGTATCATTTAAAGTGGTATCGAAGTTTCTCCATTTTATCCATGATTCTGCAGTAGATAACAACCATTCTTCATCATATTGGTCTAAGTCAACATCAAATATGATATTGATTATATTGTCGCTTATTCTATCTTTAGCTCCTGAAGCATTTTCTACTAATAATTTAAGTTGCTCTTTCTTTGGAGTTTCATTAAACTTATTATAGAATTTTAAGGAAAGGGTTGACAATATATCAATTTCTTCTGAAGAATAAAAACCTGACTTTATTGTAGTTAGGTATTTTGTTCTTTCTAAAGAAAGTCTAAAGAATATTTTTTCGTAATCTTGACTGAAGTTCATTATTCAAATGGGTTTTTAAGTATTTTAAATGATTCTTTTCCTGGGGTCTCGTTGATAGTTCTTATCCAGCCATCATCTATTAACTGTTGTAGAGAATTATCAATTTTTGTTTCATCTGTGCCTTCCGTTATTAAGTATCTAATAACAGCATGTCTGGTAAAGTTCCATTTGTTTTCTTGACCAACATGTGTTTTGATTTTTTCATAAAGTATATCGAAGCCATCAGGATACTCTGGAAGAGATTCATGAACGCCTAAGATATACTTTATGGGAAGTTTATCTTCGTCTATTTTTAAAATCATTATTCTGCTTCTTCTAAGATTTCATCAACATTTATATCCTGTACCATATCGCTATAGTTAAATATCGGTTGAATATGAGTATTGATTTTTTCTAAAACTTCTTTTGTAAAAACTTTTTCAGTAAAAAAGTCAGCATTTGAAACTGCAGTATCTAAGTGATCACATATCCAAGTTCTAGCTGTTTCTTTAGGTACTTTTTCGCCTTTTACAATAGTTCCTCTTGCTACTCCACAAATATCCCAAGTTGCATATTGCTCTAGACCTACATATCTATTCATTCCTTTTGTAAAGTGTAAGTGAAATTTGATTGGGGTTGGTTTTGCAAATCTGTTCTTATTTGGTTTTGCTGTAACAATAATTCCTGTTTTTTCAGTACCTTCTTTTAATTGTGCTTTATTTAAGAAAAGAACAATTGAAGCTGCGTATTCTGGTCCAGTTCCACCACCTGCAATTTGTTGCGCAATAAAACCTTGCGACATATATGTGTGGTTTGTGAATAAGAAAGGAATTTTCAAATCTGCCAATGGAGTCATTATAATTCTAAAAATTGATTTAAGAATTTTTGCTCTTGTCATATCTGCTTTTTCGCTTCCAGAAACAGCATCATTAATTTCTTTTTGAGTTGCCAAGTTACCAGCACTATCAAGAATAATCATTAACTTTGGAACTTCTCCACCAGCCGCTTTGACTTCTTGCATCTTTGTAGTAATTGTAGTTACTGAATGTCTAAATGCCTGAACAGTATTAATCGGTTGATAATTGACTTTACTCACATCAATTCCAAACTTTTTCATTAATTGTCTATCAACAGCCGCTTCAGAGTCATAGAAGACGACGCTGTAACCCATGTCTATTGCCCTTTTAACACTATTTAAAATAAGATAAGTTTTACCAGTACCTGAAGGTCCAGCAAGTGCGCAAGTTCGGCTGTTTGGCCATCCACCAAAAAGTGAACCACTTACGCATGCATTAAGGTGATAGTTGCCAGTATCGATATATTCTGTTACCTCGCTAAAATCACTTTCTGACATAACGGACCCTAATGGGTTTATATCTGCTAATTCTGCGTTTAAGTCATTAAAACTAAATTCTTTTTTCTTTGCCATTTTATTTTTATTTTTTTTCTGATTTTCTAAGTTTCTCTAATTCTTCTAAAAGTTCTTTAGACCTTTTATTTAGAGTGTCCATAATTGTTTTAATTTCATCAAACTCTTTATGTAGTTTAATGTACCGATCCACCTTTCCTCTTTCTTCTTCGTTTAAATCTTCTAACATTTTATTTTTATTTTTTTAGAATAAAGCCGATGCATAAATTAAATTAGTATCTAATTCTTGCAGGCCAGTTGCTCTTAATACTCTGTTTATAGGGTCAATCATACATTTTTCAAATTGTGTATCATAGTCTATTTCTGGAGCTATTTCATAAGGATGGTCTCCTGGTAAATAAGCAAATGTGTCGCATATAGGATGCTTAGTATTATAGATTCTAAGCTTTTCACCATTTGCTATCATTTTATATTTGTTTTTGTATTTTGGGTTGTTATTCATTAAATAATTATAAAACCCAGCAGCCTTCACATTTGGAGGGCATTTAAGACCTATCTGAAATTCTTTGTGGTCATCTATTATATACTTATGTATGTTATTTGTTTTTCTATTAAAGCAAATATCATCTAAATCTACCAGTTTAAATTCTTTTTTACATTCTTTCATGAATGATACAATTTCTTGTAATTCATTAGGACCAGGTGTAACACCTTTACTAAAAAGTAAAGTCAATGCTTCAGTTAATTTCTTTCTAGCAAATAATGGAGTAGAACTTTGAATTGTATCATATCCTACGGTTTTTACTTTTTTAAGAGAAGGGTGTCTTTCATTTACAGGAAGTTTATCATCCCATGATACATCTTGTATGTATTTTTTCTTAGTCATAAAAATACCAGAATATGCTACTGATTCTAACTCAAACATTAAGAAGTTATCAGTGTTTCTTTCTTTAGCATATTTTTGCATTGCCATTGAAATATAGTCTTTGATTCTAAGATTGTATACTTCTAATGTAAACGTGGTTACGTCTAGTTTTTTAGATTCATCTAACCATTCAATGGATTCATACATTTCACCGAACTGAACATAATTACTATCAGTGTCAATATAAATTACTGAAGGTTTTACAAGTTTATTTTTTACTTTTATACCTAGTCTTTCATGTAATTTTAAATCCTTATGCCAAAACTCCGTAAAGTATTTGTTTAGAATACTTTCGGAGTAAAGGATTGCATCTTGACCTTGAAGTGTAATTGATTCAGCCATTTGAATGTCGAAGAAGTGAAACCACTTGTTACCAAATGCACCATAAATACTGTTAAGTGATAATTTAACTGACTGCTCAAATGCAGTGTATTTATTAGCAAGTACAGTATATTCTTTCTGTAACTGTTCTAACTCTTCGACAGTCATGCTGTCATAATCTACCGCCTCAATTACTTCTTCCATTTAGGCAGTTTTACATGTTGAAATTGTTAAAAGAGTTTCTGACTCAGTTGAATCAAATACAACTTTATTATTTGATACATGTACATTATATTCTTCTTTGTCTAGAAGAGCCAAGTATTTTTTATAAAGAGTTGCAGTACCATCTCCAGTTGCGCTTTGACTAATTACAACATTAAACGTTTTACCTTTAACTTGTACTCCAGTTCCATTTGAGTTAATATCAAACGTCTCTTCTTTCTCTAAATTAAACAAAGATTTCAATCTGTTGATTGAGTGATTGTCAATTGGGAATTGGAAGTCCATTTGGCTTCTTTCGAAGATACCTTCTATCTGCTCAGTAGTTAAATCTTGGTAACCAAGAGAAGGCTCTGAACATGCAAGTGTAATTTCTAATTCATCATTAAAGATTTTAAAAGTAGAAGCTACGAAGTCTTGTTCGTTTTGAATAAATTCAATTTCACAACGGATAGAGTCATGTTCGAATTGCTTAAATGCATCAATAATTCTGTTTGCATCAAAGAATGCTATTTTATACTCTTTGGAATTATCAGGGGTTGTAGCTCCGCCAAATAATGTGTCTACTGATACTGAATGATGTTTTACAGCATCTCTTTGTGGTAAATAACATGTTGAAATAACTTGATTATCTTTTATCTTAAAATAAATAAAAGAGTCGATTAATTTTAATCGATTAATAAAGCTAATAAAAGCATGCTGGTCAATTTTGTCAATTTCTAATTTCATTTCGATATAATTTTTATTTGTTAATTATATCATAAATTAGTGTTTTGTTTCAAAAATAGTTATGCTTCTTTGGGTGCTTCTTCGGGTGCTTCTTCAGGCTCTTCATTACCCTGTACCTCAGATAGAAGAGTTTCTATAATAGCAATATACGCTAAGTATTTAGCAACTGTTGCTGCTATCGAAATAATTGTACCGACCATTGGTATACCATGCAGCGCGAATTTTAATAATTTCTTACCAACTCCTTTAACTTCCATTTCTACAAGTATTCCAATAATAGTTGCAAGTGCAATAAATTTATAAGGACCTGGAGCTCCTGCTACTTCTGTTGCCCAAGCTGAAAACTTTTCTAAACCACCACCTACTAGTTTTTTTGTTTTATTTTTAACAGCATATAACTGTTTAAATGGAGGGTACTCATTAAGTTTGGCTGCTATTGTTGATATGAAAGGTATTTTGGCTCCTCCTCCTTCATTAACAAGTTCATCTAGGTTAATTTCACCGGATCTAATTGAATGTGCTATTCCCTCCGTAATCATTAATTCAAAATAAATTGGATTAAAAGATTCTTTTGTAGATTCTCCAGAATCTTTTGCAGCTTTTGACATTGCTCCTGCTGCTTCTTTTGAAAAACCACCAGCTACCCATTTTGCGGTTGCAGCCAGCATTGCCTTTCCGTTTTTAAGTTCTTCTGATAATTTTTTAGGGTCTTTTATTTGTCCAATTGCTTTACTTACCTTTTCTTTTCCTTTTGCAATTGCTTTTTGTGCAATTGCTTTACCTGCGTCAAGTGCTTTTTTGATAGCTTCCTGTATCTGCTTAATAACGGTCTTAATAACTTTAGATACGTCTCCACCAAATTTAATTATCTTTTCTTGAGCACCTGAAAGGGCATCTTTTCCCTTTTGTTTTATAGTTTCTTTGGCTTTTTGTAATTTTTCTTTTGCTATTTTAAATAAATTTTCATTTAGTTCTTCTTCTGTAAAATTAGAAAAACTTTCTAAAGTAAAATCATCAAAAATTCCAAGTTCTACCATATCTACAGCTTCTGTCAATATAGGCTTAACCTCTTCAAGTCTTTCGAATACAGAAATTGCTAAATCTCTCCTAGATCTGATTAATTGTTTTTCTAGTAAAAAGTCATTGTACCCTAAAATCATTATTAGTTTTTTATTTTTAATATGGTTTATATATCTATCAAAAAAAGGGAAGCGTAGCGATACTCTTCCCTTTTGTTCCGTAACTATAACGGTCCTAATGGCGACTCCAAAGAGTCGCATATTTTATCCGTCGCAGCTTAAACAAGCTTCATCAGTTGCTGATGCCGCGATATCTCCTCTTAATACTGATTCGGTTCTCATATAATAAAGAGTCTTGATTCCCTGCTTGTATGCTTCTAAATGTACTTTATTAATAAATTTAGGGGATGCTGTATTTGGAAATGCCAAATTAAGACTAACTGACTGATCGATATATTGCTGTCTAACTCCTGCCTGTCTTACTAATTCCAACTGATTGATTTCTTTAAAGGTTTTAAATACTTCCTTAGGTGAAACGAACATATCCTTTTTGATGTTATCTGACAAAGAATTATATTGCTTTAATGTTAATACTTCAAAATTTTCAGAATCTACATGAACTCCAGATGTCATCATATAATTATCTAATACACCAACATCTTGAATACTTCCATGGTCTTCTAGAATTTTAGACCAAACTTGAGAAGTATCATGTCCTATCTTTTGTAAGAATTTAACAAGAGACTGATTTTTTCTAATAAAGGTTCCTTTTGCAGTCTGTTCTGTAAATACATTAGCAGCCCATGGTTCGATTCCTGGACTTACATTTCCACTAAGTTTTGAATTGGTTACAGTTGGTGCCACAGCTCTTAAATGAGTATTTCTCATTCCAGTTCCAGCACACCAAAGAGGTTCGCCAAATTCTTCTGCTAATTGTCTACTTGCTGTTTCGCTTTCAATTTGTATTTGACTAAATATTTTTCGGGTTTCAAATTGAGCTGCTAACCCTTCGAATGGAATTCCTCTTTCTTGTAAATATGTATGCCATCCAAGAACTCCAAGACCCAATGCTCTACCTTTTTCAGCAGAACGAATTGCGTTTTCAAATCCTTGTCTAAATTTTGACTTTTGTATAAATTCTTCTAAAACTCCATCAAGAAACCAAGTTGCAGTTTGAATAACGTCTGTGTGTTTCCACTCATCATATTTTGCTAAATTCAAAGAACTTAAACAACATACAAAACTGTGATTTTCATCAGTATGTAATGCGATTTCGCTACAAATGTTAGTCATATAAACTTTAAGGCCATTTTTAACATAAGCCTCTGGGTTTGCTCTGTTAATATTTCCTTTATACATCATAAAAGGCTGACCAGTTGCTTTACGTTTTTTAACTACAGCAGCATATCTTTTTCTAGATTCTTTATCACCATTGTCTACTTTATCCATAAAGTCATCGGGAATTACAACGCATTGTTGAACATTAAGGCATTGTCTATTTACATCTCCCTTTGGTTCTCTAATTTCTAACCAATCCCAAAAATCTTTATGTTCAATGTCTATATTTACAGATGCTGCTCCTCTTCTTACTGCTCCTTGATTTGTAGCAAGAATTGTAGAATCGTATATTTTACAAAATGGAACTACACCATCTGAAGTACCGTTATCTGTAATATCTGCACCTGCTGGTCTTATTTGATTTACTCCAATTCCTACTCCACCTCCATTTTTGGCAAGTAGCATCATTTCTAAGTTCTTTTTACCAATATCATGGATTGAATCAGCTACATCAATTCCAAAACATGAAATAGGAAGTCCTCTTTCTGTTCCAGTATTTGACAAAACAGGAGAGGCTAAATTTAACCAGCCTTTCCAAATATAATCAAAAAACTTACTAGCCATTTCAGGTTTTTTAAGTCTTCTTGCAATTGTTGTAGATACTCTCCAATATGCATCTTTCGGAGTTTCACCTTCTAATAAATATCCATTTGATATGGTCTTGACATATATTTCTGTATGTCCCCATACAGGATAATCGACTCCTTTTTCCCAACCTAATTGAGAAACTATAATATCGGTTTTAGTCTGTCTAGATATTAATTCAGTTTTTTTATCTAGTTCTTTTTTAAAAGATTCTTTTTGTTTTTGCATTTTATTAAATTATAGTTTATTTATTAGAATAAATCCTCTTCATCCCATACCTCATCTTCGCCTGCTTTAGAATAAGCAGTTGGTCTAATTGCAAAGAAATCTGCATGTTCTACTCCTCCTGTTAAATGATAGAACCAATCTAGTTCTTTTGCACTAATTGCATCAAATTCAAATACTGTTTCATATCCGATCTCTGCTAATTTTTCGTTTGCTCTTCTTTTAATAAAGTTTTTTAAGTCTTCTTTTTTAAGATTTTCTAAATCTCCTAACTCAAACATTTTATCAATAAAGTCCAATTCCATTTCTACCATTAATTTAGCAGCTTCTATTACATGCTCTTTATTCTCAGATCTTAAATCAGGGTATTCTTCACACATGTGATTAAATAATCTACAACCCATTTTAGAGTGAAGAGACTCATCTCTAACTGACCACTTCATTTGTTGTCCAATTCCTTTTAATAAGTTTCTCATTTGAAAACTATATAAAACTGCAAATGAACTATAAAGAGATACTCCTTCTGCAAAAGCTGAAAATATTGCCAAACTTCTTGCCACTTGATTCCTTGCAATTGTATTTGTAGCAATATCTTCATGGCTCCAATTAGCATCTACGCTTGAAAGGTGTTCAAACTTTTTAGCAATTGTAGGTTCGTGTAGAAATGCAGCAAAATTATCTAGTCCTAATGTTTCGTTTAAATAAGAATATGCAGTAGCATGAATAGTTTCTTGACTACCAAATATCATTGCCATTTGTTTTATCTCATGTTTTGGAAACCAATGCGTGACCATTGTGGTCCAATAATCAGATACTGCACATTCAGTCTGTGCAAAACCTAAAAGAATATTACCAACTAAATTTCTTTCAGCTGCAGTTAAATTCTCTTTCCAATCTTTAACATCACTCTGCATTGGAATTTCAGTATGTAACCAAAATGCTTGAGCCTGGGGTAACCAGCCTTCATTATAGTATTCAGGATATTCAAATGGTTTATATTCTATTCTTTCTTTAAATAAGTTCATATTTTTAAAATAATTTTAGTTAATTTCTAAAAAAAAGACAATAGCGTATTAATAGCATATATTGCCTTATTTGTCCAAAAAAAGGTCGATAGACCTTTGATTGTAAGTTTGTTTGTTAGATGAGTTATATATCACACATCAAATTAATTATGGGTTCTTTTTTAAATTAATTTTTTTTTGAACTGCTGCCGCCTTCTCAAAATATTCATAAGCTTTAGCCTTATATTCCTTTCTTTGACTATATAAGTCACTCTGTATCTGTTTCAATACAGACGGTTCATTTTTATAAACTACTCCATTTTCACAAACAATTACGTTTTTATCTTTTCTACGTTCTGCTACTTGCTCTTTTGGAATCTGCTCAATATATGAATCTGGTGAAATATTAAATTGTCGCATAATTGAAGGATACAGAGATGCAAAGTCAAATGCACTTACACCAGAATAGAAACCTGAAATTGGCTCTTTAACAAATGCTCCTGCATATTTACCTTCTTTAAGAACATCTTCTTTTCTTTCTGTTCCAATTCTCTTATTTTGATCCATTAATTTTCTAGCCATCAGTGCTTCAGTCATTGCAACTGGACTTGCTGCTTTATATAAGGGCATTTTTGTAATATTTGCCAATGTTAAAAGAACATCCATTGACTTTATTTTCTGGTCTATATAATATACCAAGATTGAATCGACTATGTTATAGTATACATATTTTCTATAATCATTTTCGTAAAGTTCCTGTAAGCCACCATTGTATTTAATCTTTTTAAGACCCACAATCTGACCTGAAACGAAATCAAGAGCATTTGATTCTCTAACTTTTACAGACTTATCATACTTATCATATAACTGCATGTAATCAAGAATTCCCATGTGTAGTGGTCTACCATCTACTCGGTCTACTTTACCAGTAACTGACATTTCACTAATATCAATTTGAAGTCTTTTACATCTGTTGACTATGTATTTCCAGTCATAATTAATAAAGTTCCATCCTGACATCATTGGAAACTTAGGCATAAATTTATGGATGAAATTATATACCATATCGTACTCATTATCGAACTTATAATAAGATATTGACCAATCAGAATCTAATGACTTAAAATAATCATTAGTATCTTCTTGAATACCTTTCATATCAAGGTCTTTTATTCCGAGTACAATTGCTTTCTTTTCTGGTGTAATGATAGAGAAATTAAGTATTCTTGTTTTGGCATCTTCTGCTTTTGGGAAGCCATCTACTATTTCAGTTTCAATATCTACGAAATAGGTTCTAGGGCTATTTGCTTCTAAAAGTTCTTCTTGGTCCTTTTTGGGCAAGCTTTCTATGAAATATACTAAACTAAATTTATTGAACCCTCTTTTTGAAGTAATCTTTTTAATAGGTCTGCCATCCCAATTTGTCAATTGTTTGTCTTTGTGCTTGTCTTTTTCATGTGTTACCACCCAATTTTCAAATTTGTCTATTGGGTATCTTTTAAAGGCGACCTTACCTTCTTTATCATAGTAGCTGATAATTACTTCGTTTTCTTTTTGTTCAATGTCTAATATCATATATTTAATTTTGCTTGCCCGGTTACATGGAGCTACCTACTAATATCCTCTTTTTTGTCTATTTACGTTCTCTTCTGCTTTTGCAAAGTAATAATTGTATGCTGTCTTTGCGTCGAGTCCAATAGAGGCTGCATAATTAATAAAGAAGTGTAGAATGTCTACCCATTCCATATACAATTCTTTTTTATCATCTTCAGTCATATCAGAAATCTTTAACTTCTCATATTTTGGAAAGTCTTTTTTCCAATATTTCCATACTGCATTTCCAGAACCATCTTTGATACCACCAAGAGCATCTGTCATTTCGTGAATTTCATCTACAACAGCATGCGTATTGCAATGCCAAAAGTCCATGATTTCTCTAATTGTCATATCTTCAAAGTTAAAACCATAAGTCTGCTCTTGCATTTTCTTTTGGTTTTCCATGATGTCTGCTAAGTGAGTTGTTGATTCTTCGTAAAAGTCTTTTACTTCTAAATCTTTACATTCGTTATCAATGTTTGCCATAATTTATTTTATTTAATAGTTATATAGGGTTCTAGTCGTTTGTTTCCTTTACGGACTCCCATTTTCCATCAGTTGTTAATTTAAAACTTCCAACATATTTTTGATTCCATTGAGAAGGTTCTATAATGCTTAAAAAGTCTCCAGTATCTTTTGTGTAAAGGTGATATATTTCTCCAGTTATTGGTTTAAAATTACAATCTGCATCATAAACCCTTTTAGTATTCTCCCAATGATTAATAAGTTCAAAATACTCATTTTTGATTTCGTTAAATTTTGCTTGAAAATATTTAGAAGCTTTAACGCTTTCATGATTATCAAAAATAACTGGTGAAAATGAGGGAGCGCTTGCTGTTGTTGGATATGCTTTTGTGTTAGCATCGTATTCTCCAGTTTCCTCATTAAATACAATATGATCTGGTTTTGGTGTTGAATTTTCCATCTATTTTTATAGATAAAAAAAGGGAACTGTTTAAGGTTCCCTTCTAATTAGTTTAATTTATTTTAAAAAGTATATGCAACGTCTGCTAATTCTATAATTCTTTTAAGGTTCTTAATACCTGAAGAATACTTTCCAGACTCATGGTCATGATAACCAAAATTGTTATTAGGGTGGTTAGTTCTTTGTTCTGGTGTTAAAGTAATTACACCTTCATATGGAGGTCCGAACATCGGTTCTCTATTAAAATATAACGGCTTTTTACCGTCGCATACTGCAATTATTGTATTTGCTGGAATTGTTCTAAGAAGATCGTTTTTTGTATATGGATTTTCTTTTTCTTCAGTTACCGCATATATTGCTAATTTTCCTTTTGCGCTACGTGGATCTGTTTGTTTACCTTTAGAAAAATCTTTGCCGTATGTGTTTTTAAGACCTTCTTTTAAAGCCCATAATTCAAATGCAACACTTTCTTCCTGATATGAATTTGTAGCAGGTGTGCCAATAGTCATGTTCTTAATGTTCTCATTAATGAATTGTTCAAATAATTTAGTATGATTCATTTTAAATAAATTTTATTTTATATATCTAGAAAAGAGTTTGTTGTTGATAATTATTATTAAAAAAAGATTCCATTAATGCCCCATCTGCCCTGGCAACTTTTCTTCTATTAATTAAATGTGGGTTATTTCTAAGTCTATGGTAAACTCCATATTGACATAAGCCAACTTCGCATCCATAAACCTTTAAATCATTTTGCTCTTCGGCAAGAACTCGATTTCCATTGACAACGACATTATGTGTTGATGGGTGAAGATAGATTTCGCCAATAAGGTCTTTATAGTTTTCTCTAAACCAAATTACTCTGTCTCCATAAGGAATTTTACAACCTTCACCAAACATAATATCTAAAGTAAGTCTAGCACCAGGTCCTGGTACACAAAATCTTTCATCATGATTTATATCAATTGCTGGATTTACAGAGTTAGACGTTGAGCAGTGATAACCGTAATACTGTCCTACACCTTCAATGCTTGTGATAATATCATACATCTCTTTAAGTGATTTTACACCAGCCATTCTCCCTGTTATTCCTCTAGTTATAAAACTTGCTACCCATAATAAAATATTGATTTTATGTGCATCTCGTTCTTGATTTCTAGATTCAGCAACATAAGTATTTGCTGCTCCGAATAAACTTGTTCTTAATTCAGTAGTTCCATAAATAGGCAGACCTAATTCTACAGCATCTTCTAGATTTTTACGGATTGAGTTTTCATAATCTTTGTCAACTGCCAATCTTTTAAAATCTACTAATGCTTTTTTAGGGTCTCTTTCTCTAGTTAAAATCTGATGAATTCCTCTACCTCCATAAAAGTGAGAGATGATAGTGTTGCATATAATGTTATCAATATCCAAACCTGAATAAACAATGTTCTCCATGATATACCTCATCCTATCATCTAAAGTTAATTGAGGATGAAAGTATTCTACAGTTTCCCCTAAAGCGGCATTTCCGCCGCTATTATAGGTTTCATTTATACCGAGCTGCCAAAGAGCTCTCTCATTAACTTTATTAAAAAAGTAGCCAACATCTTTGACTACTTCCATATTAACTTGGTCTATCATATATTTTTATTTTTTGTACCAGCAGTCATATCCTGCTACGCTTTGAAAAACAATTACAGGTTCTACGCTGCTACTTGAATATAAAGCGTCTAATCTATCTAGAGTAGGCTGTGCCAAATCTTTCATTTTACCCATGTGCAATTCTATAAACAAGAAATCTGGATGATAATTTAAAACATCTTCTATCAATTCATATTCTGCTCCTTCAACATCAATTTTTACAATATCTGGTTTGCATATATGTAAAAGGTCTTTGATGTTTAAGTTTTTAACATTTTCATAATTTTGATATCTACCAGTTCTTTTAATAATTGAGGTTGAACAGTGGTTTGATTTGCTCTGTCCTTTATAGATATCAAGTGAATCTGCTCTGCTTCCAGATACCGCACCGTGAATAACATTTACTTTGTCTTCATTTTGAAAACTTGTTTGCATTTTCAAAAAGTTTCTAGAATCACATTCAACAGTATATACTCTATATGCACCGCTATCTACTGCTAATTTAGCAAAACCACCAACATTACCACCAAGATCGAGACATATTTTATCTCTATAATCTACTTCTGGAATTTGATAGTGCTTGATACAGTCTGTTATCATACTTCTATCTACATCTTCGGTAGCGTTTAAGTATTTTACGTATTCTTTTCTTAAGTTTCTTTGTAATGTTGATAGTGCCATAATTTTTATTTTTGTACTAGATCTGATTTAATATGAACTACATCTAATTTTGGATGAGATGTTTTGATAATTTTAAGCTGAACTGGATCGTCTTCAAAAAATCTAACGATTTCATATCCATCATTTTTTAACCTTTCTAAAGTTTTTGCTTTATGAGTTCCAGAAAATCTTCTCGCTTTAAGTGTATGGTTTCCACGCTGCTCTAAAGTCATTGGGTTAAAGTATATAGGATTCGTAATTCCACGTTCCTTTAATACTTCCATAACTTCATCTTTCTCGTCTATACACCTACCAGTAATAATAAAATCTTGTGAACTTCGAGGAGTTATTCCGATTGAAATAACTCCGTCAAAATCATAAGCGTATTTTACCATGTGTTTATTTGCGTAATACTCATCTTCAATTTTAAGGTCATTGTTAGACACACCTTGAAGTAATTTTCTTAGAAATTTAAAACTCATTTTATACATTTTTTAGTTTTTAGAAACTTTTTCTTTTTCAGCTCTTATTTGCGATACTTTATTAGCAACAACCTGCTTTTTAGTAGTAGGTGTTAATTTTCTATTTGCTAAAGCTTCACATTCTTGAACAGCATCTGCAAACATCATTTGCTTTGGTGGAGTTTTTTGAGTGAATGCTGATGGACCTCTTAAGGCTCCAACGATTCCCATTTCTCTTGCAACTCTTACATATCTTAATGCGTCAATTACAACTCCTGCTGAGTTTGGACTGTCTTGAACAGATAGTTGAGCATCGAATAAAACGGGAGCTCCTCCAAATCCTTCAAGTTCTAATCTAAAGTTTGCTACTTTATTATCACCATAATATGCAATATATTCAGAAGGACCTGCATGTAAGAAACTATCTTCTGTTGAGATTCCTCTAATATCGTTCTGTGCTCTAATAACGTTCTCTTTAGAGATTTTCTTAGATTGTAGTCTTCCTTTATCTTCCATATTCAAGAAGTCAGTATTACCACCAACATTTCTTTGGATATGTGCCTTAACATCATGTCCTCTTTCAAATGCAAGTTCTTGTAACATTTGTGATAGAATAGATGCACCAAATTGGCTTCTCATATCATCTCCAACGATTGGAATTCCAGCATCAATAAATCTCTTTTCCCATGTTGGGTTAGAAGCAATAAATACAGGAATACAATTTACAAAACTTACTCCAGTTGCTAGACAAACTTCTGCCCAAAATTCTGTTGCTTTTTGAGAACCTACAGGAAGATAGTTGACTAATACTTCAACTTCATGTTTATTTACATAATTGATAATTCTTTCTTTCCATTCTTGTTCTTTAGATTTTGTCCAAGAAGTTCTATTCATTTCAGAACTGTTTCGTAGTTTTTCTGAAACTAAAAATCTGTCTTTTTCTGGATAAGAGTCCATAAGAAGTGCATAACCATCAATAACAGGTGCTTCATATACTGGCGCTTTTGAATTGATTTTTTCAACAATATCGTAAGCGCTATTTGGACGCTGCTTTAATGCTTCTCCAAGAGGAGTATTTACTTTTCTTTCATCAATATCAAAACCACATACAAATTCGATATTTTCAGCTTTATAGCCTCCAATATCTTCTCGCATCATGCCATTTGCTGAAGTCTGCTTTTCAGAGTAATATTGTACTCCTTCTACTAGGGACTTGGCGCAATTTCCTACACCAATAATACCAACTTTAATTTTGTTACTTTTGCTCATAATTTATTTTTATTATTTATACTTTATACTAACTTTTTTGATTTTGTTTCAAAATAAACTAAAAATCTTTTGCTTTAATTCACCATTGTCTTCACCTGTATCAAAATCATAATGGTAATATTGTCTTGAAAGATGAACACTTCCTGGTTTTTCCATATATTTGTCTGCAAATTCTTTTGGATGGGTCTCGTACCAGTGTTTTGGCCATTCTTTAAATTCCCAACCTTTTTCTTCACAAAGCCTTCTAGCAACTTGATTAAATGCTATCATGATTTCTGTTCTTGCTTTTTGAGTTCCAATAAATGGAGTTCCTTTATGCCATCCTGTTTTTGGAATTCTTCTCTCTTCATATTCAATTGGTAGTAGAGCAACAACTGTAATTTTTGGAATATCTAAAGTTTCAAGATGTTTAATATAATCTTCAGCAAGGGTTATTGCTGAAAACATGGGATCTTTTTGTCTACCAAGATGGTGTCTAACATCTATATTTCCAAAATATGAAATAAGATGCTTTGTTCCTTCTGGAATATAATTTTGCATTCCTTCTTTAAGAACTCCAAAAAGTGTTTTACCATCATTTCTAGAGATATTTGCTCCAGGTTTATATGCTGAAACTGAGTGACTATCACCCAATACAAAAGTATCAGATTCTAATGTAAGATCTATTGTTTTTATATTGTTTGAAATTTCTGAAAGTTTTTTAGTATCAAGTTCTGACCACATTTGAGAACATGACTTCATTCTGCTTTCTGCAAATTTACCAATATCTGGCATTTCTCTATTAATACAAAATATAGGACCTTTGAAATCTAATAGTCTTTGCATTCTCATTGCAGTATCATCTTGTGCTCCTCCAAAAAGATTATAACTTCCTTGGAATTCCATTGGGAGTACAATAAACCATGCGTCATAGTCGTGAACATTATCTGATTTTGTTAAGACATCACAATTTAAACCAACATGGTTCAACTGGTTTTTTAGCATGTATGTCCATGCAGATTTATGTGAGGCCTTCTTATTACTAAATGTAGTTACAACATCATCAATTGCAATTTTAGCCCATGTTCCTAATTCCAAAATATCATTTACTGGTGTTTTCATCTTTTTCGTTTATGTAATTATCTAATGCTCCGATATATGCAACCGCATCTAACAAATTATCTCTTTTGTGATTATAGCTTTCTCTAGAAAATTTAAGGGCTATAAGCGCCATGTACATTTCTTTACCTGTTACTTCTAAACCTGTCATTCCATTAAAAATAGATGCAGCTCTGTCCATTCCTTCTGAGAAAGGACCATACTGTCTCTCTTTTTCTTCTGATCGGTTATTAATGATTTCTTCTGCTTCTTTTAAAATACTTTTCATGATTCTTATATGAGGTTTTTTGATAAAGTTTAAATTGGCTTTATCTTATTATTATGCCAATATGCTTTACCATAACTTACTAAAATTTCTTCACCTTCTTTAATATCTCGAAGGGCTATAAATTTAAAAAACACATCTTCATGTGGGTGTCTTTGGATATTGGGCTCAAATGAGTGGTTATATAAACTACCGCACCCAAGAGCTAGAACTCTACGCATTGTTCTCGTATCAAGCCATGCATAATCTGTAAAGACGTGAGTTCCTCTTATAGGAAGAACTTTACATATTTCTACAACTTCATCTTTTTTAATAAGTTCAGTTGCAAAACAGCCATGTCCTCCTCTAGAAGACTTTTTTATTTCTATTTTAGTAGGGGGCTTATACTTCATCTTTGTTTTGGTTTATTTTATCAATAATGATTTTTACTAAATGACTGCAACCATTATATTCATAATCATTACCAACTTCATCTAACAGTTCATCTAATGAATCATTTACTATTTTTATTGCTTCTTCTTTATTCATCTTTGTTTTGGTTTTAAAATTTCATACACATCTTCAAGTCTTTCCATAGTCTTCTTACTAACTATTGACATATCAATATCTTCACGAAAGGTAAATTGTTTCTTTGAATTAACACTACCTAGAACCACCTTCTCACCTTTAAGCATTGCATATATTTCTTTACTCATCTTTTTTTTGGTTTAATCGGGTCTATAGAAATAGGTAAACCACTATCAGGGTTTGATAAACAAACATCTTCCCATCCAGCACCAGAACACCAAGTAGGTGGACAATACATTTGTCTTATAGTAGCGGTTTCTAACCATACCCAAACACCATCGAACCTCTTAGGAAACCATAGGAATTTAGTTACTAATCTATCTTCGTAATATTTAGGTTTTTTTACTCTCATCTTTGTTTTAAATTGTTATCAAATACTTTATTAATATCTTCAGTTAATATTCCTCCTTCAGAAAGAGGAGCATCTAGTAAAATCTTTGCCGTAGCTAAAGCCATACCAGATTCTCCTTCTTTTAACATATCTCCTAAAAGGCTAAGTTTCATATCTGCTGGTAAACTTAAAAACCATTGTTTTTCTGCTTCTTTCATTTTATTGATTTAAAAATGTTAATAATACTTCTTTCTCTGCTAAGTAAACTTTAGAGAACTTAGGGTCATTATCTACAATAGACTTTGTGTTATCTACCATATCTAGTTTTTTGATTGCTTTTGCACGTTGAGATACTAAGCCTAAACGCTGAGCCTCTAATTGCTTACGGGCTTTACGGTTTAGATTTGGAAAATCTTGATGTGTGTATACATCAGTTAAAGCAACTACCAAACTTAAAGTATCTTCAGCGTCAGCTTGACTGAGTGTTTGGTGCAAAAATGCCCGTAATTGATTGTGAGTTACTGCAGTATCTTCTAATACATCATGAAGAATAGCAGCATTTACCATGTTTTGGTCTCCTCCGTTATCAATAACCAATTGAGCTACTGCAATAGGGTGGATAATGTATGCATCTCCAGTATATTTTCGAAGTTGACCACTGTGTGCATCTGTTGCGAAGTCTAGAATTTTTGTATTAATTGTCATATCTTTTGTTGTTTTGATTATAGTATAAATATAATCATTTTAAACGACATAAAAAAATCTGGAGTGACTTTTTTTTAAAAAAGTTTTAGTGAACCGGGAAGGATTCAAACCTTCGACCGTCTCCTTAGAAGGGAGATGCTCTATCCAGCTGAGCTACCGGTCCATTTGTACTCGGGGCGGGAATCGAACCCGCACTCCAATCTAGGAATTGGATTTTAAATCCAACGCGTCTACCTATTCCGCCACCCGAGCAATGTAATTTTTCTTACGATATGTTGGCGTTTTGGCATGACAGTTAGGACATAAAGTTCTTAAGTTCTCTAAAGAATTGTCTAATCTATCGCCGTTGATGTGGTCTAATTCCAAAGGTATGGGTTCTCCAAGCCATTCTGTTCTTTCACAACATTCACATTTTGCTTCTTTATATCCTTCTCTAAGAAGTCTTGCCTTGAGTTGTGAAGTTACTAAATGTACTTTACCAGAAAAAACATCTTCTAATTTCTTCTTGGCTTTAGTAACGCCTTTTCCAGATTGGTTTGGCGAATATACACCTAACATAAGTGCTCTTCTTTTAAAAGTACTAAAAGCTACACCTAATCTAGCAGCAGCTTCTGCCATTGTTTGAGATGCTTCTATTGCTTCTATTAATTTTCTATCTTCAGTATTCATATAAGTTTATATTTATTATATATATCCACGTGTTTACCAACATATTATTTCAAAGAACGATAATGTGGAGCCGGAGGGTTTCGAACCCTCGTCCAGTAAAGATTCATAGCAAGTCGTTTTACAGGTTTAGGATAAATGTTTTCTAACATTTCCAAAAATAAGTATATTTTTATCGCACCGCATATACTAGGACGGGAGGATGTAGTTCGACTTGGCTACATCGCCATACATGTTGTTTCGTTTTACATCTAGTAGTGTACTAACAATTTCTTAAACTCTACTACCTGATGTGCTTAGCATCTAATCTAATTAGGCTGCCATAGCGTACTCAACTTCTCCAGTTAAGGTTTTTGATGTTGGTCATCACCCATTACCTGAACTTGGTACTTCAACAGAACTGTCAAAGCCATAGTCGGCCCCATATATCAAAGAACGTTTTTCTTTTATTATTTATCTGTTTTATTTATTGTTGATAAATTCAATTTGGCTATCCATTACGTAAAATCTCATATTTTGAAACTCTACTAAATATTGGCCAGGATAAAAATCTGCGGCTATTGCCTTTCCAATTTCATCTTTTTTGATTATCTTTGTTTCTCCAAAATAATCTACTTTTATGTCTTTTTTATTCCACTTAATTTTCATATTTTTATTTTAAAGGGTTAAACCAATCAAAAAACTCACCATCATCAAAATCATCAGGATAAGTAGTTTGAATTCCATCACTATCTTTTAAAGTAATTGATTCTACATCTATAGTAAACTCAGGGACAAACACATCCACTACAGTAAAAACTTCATCTTTATCATCTCTTTCTACGAATTTATCTCCAATTTTAATATCTTCGAAGTTAGGTTTGTTTTCTTTGTTCCACTTAATTTTCATTATTTCCATTTTTTAAAGTAATCTACATAGATTTCTTTTGCTACTATTAAAAGTCCAATTGAGGTTATTGCTAAACTTATTGCTAAATATATCATATCTTTATCTTTTGAGTTCTGGCCACGTTTTTAAAAGTGTTGCGCAATATTCAAATTCTTCTGCTTCTTCGAAAAGATATAAAAAGATTTCAGCAATTTCTAGAAATCTAAGCAACTCATCATTGGTTGAAAATTTTCTATTATAGAATATCCATTGCAAGTCTTCTGTTTTTTTAATGTATTCTACAGGAGACGTCTTTTCTTTACCTTCTACGTTTTCTACGAAAGTATTTAATTTTTCTTCAGTTATAAATTTGTATTCTTTCATTGTTTTGATTAATTAATTATAGTATAAATATAACAATAAAAAACGACATAAAAAAATCCGGAGTGAATTATTTTCATCCGGATTTTAAAAAGTTATTAACAATTAAATGTTTAGTTGATAATCATTTTCTTCTGGTGCCTTATCTTGCATAATTTCGTCAATAATTTTGGCGTTGATTTTATTAAGTTTTCCAGAGTTCCATTGCTTGTTAGATTCGTCAATTAATGTTATTTCAAGGTTAAGCATATCAACCCGCCCATAGCAGACCGGGTACTCATATCTATGGTTTGAGTCTTTTGTCTTTCCATAAAGAAAACTAAATTCGTACAATTCTGTATATTTACCGTCTGGACTTCCTTCGCTATAAGTATAAGGATAGTAGTTTTTTATAAGTTTATTTTTGATTCTGATTCCTTTTTCACGAAGCTCGCTGTGTAGTTTGTCATCGGCCAAAACACCACCCATTCCAGGTGCTTCCGGAAGGTCTCTTATTCCTTTAGCATCCAGCGCTTCTCTGTCTGGACCTGGGTTAGTAGCATCTTCAGATTTAGGTACATGTGAAAAAAGATCAGGGTCAACCGGACTGTGTTGGTATTTTACAAAACCTACTTTTTTAGCATAAGAATCGCGGAATTTTATTCCAGCATCGTTACTTGAAATAACTGTATTAATATAACTATCAAGTTGTTTTTCAAACTCATTGCGCATTTGCTTACATATCATTTCCATTTCTTTAGCACTACCGGAAATTGAATAACAGTCTCCGATTAGTTGATAAACTCTAAAATTCATGTCTTTAAAAAATGTAGATCTGAGATCTGCGTCTAGGTGTTTAGCATATTTTTTTAATGAGCCAGGTTCTTTTAAGTTATCTTTCATGACCATTGCTATTGCCGTTTTACCATACTCTGCAGTCCCAGTCATACTAAACCAATGATCGTTATTTTTAGATTTATCTACCTGTTTTATAAAGTCTTTGTGTGATATATCCCACCACGTTAACATCCAGTTTTTTACTTCTTCTAATTTTTTTTTATTTGCTATAGGGTAATATAAAGTATCTGTCTCAGGACCGTAATTTGTGTCGTCAAGAAAAGGCTCTGCAATTCCTTGATTTTTAGACCATCCCATTATGTTTACTTCTCCTGCATCTCCAAAAGGAGCATCTTCAGGTCCTTTGGATAAAATAAAAGTTTTGAGTCTTTTATTAACTCCTACTTTTTCGATTTCAGCAGCATGACTAGATACGAATGACTTGTCGCCACTTTTCCAATATTCGTTCATAAACTGCTCGAATAACATTATTTTTTTCATGATTTTAATTATTTTTATTTTATTTAATCGTTAGGTCCTTCTGGTAAGATAGCATTTAAGAAATTGAGAACATCACCTTTATCAAAGCCTTCTGCATACCAATCATCTAATAACTTGTCCATAGATGCAATAAATTTCTTATACTGGGTTCTATCAACAATACCTTCCATTCTAGGAACTAGTTCTCTGAAATAAGGAGTACTGACATCTTTTTGATATTCGTTTACGAAATCTTCGAATAGTTTTACATTATCTGACATATCTAAATGTTTTTTTATTTAAAGTATATATCTGTATTTTGGAATAGAGTATTAAACATTAGAAAAAGAGAAGGATGATTTGGTAGGATTTGCTTGTTACCTACAAAACAGTGTGTTGTATTATAATGATGACTTTAAGAATCAAATGACTTTGACTTATTCTTATCTTTGCCCAGCTAAGGCTTAGACATCGAATAAAACGACTATCATATCTTAAATGCGTTATCCCCAACATTAGGACTTTTCCGCCATTAAACTGGGTTTCGGTTTCCCTTACCAGTACATCATTTCAGAATAGCTTTTTTATGAGCTTTCTACTGAGAACCATCATTGAGGTCGTTATCCTCTGCTACCTTTCATTTAAAAGGTTAGTGTCCCATCGGACTGATGAATGTGCTTTATACCCTTCTGGACAGGTATTATTCAGCCACAAATCAACAACCTTCACCCGTCAGTTCCGGTTGCCTTCTCAATTCTCTTTCGAGAAAATATGTTTGTTCAATACTTCAAAGATCGTTGTTATTTTTTTAATAACGATAGTTATATATGTTAGTTTAAAAAAGTTTCACATTTTTTTAAAGTTTTTTACAAAAAAAATCCAGGATATACCTGGATTCTCTTTCATAAAAATACTATTCTATTATCCTAACTTCTCAAAATCTTTAGCTAGCTTTTTCAACATTCTTTCGTTATAGTATTCATCAAGTTTATCTAAAAAAGCATCATGAGAAAAATCATTAGCAGGTGTTACATATTCTGCCATGTATTTACCATGTGGAGAGTTTAAAAAACCAACTGCTTGTTTTTCTGTCATTCCTTTATCTACTAAAACATTAACAGCGCTTTGATAAGCTCTTTGACGGTCTTTAGCATTTAAGTCTGACATCTCTTTAAGAAATGAAACATATCCTAAATTTTCTCTAGCATCAGATGCTTTAGCTTCTTGTAAAGATTCTGCAAGTGCTTCAATGTCGTATTGAATTCTTTCTAATGGAGTTTCATCGTAAATTAAATTCTTTTTGACCCAGTCAACAAGTCCTGGTTCGTTTTTAGCATTTTGAGCCATATCGAATGCGTGTTCTGCACCTCCATGTGCTGCAACACTTTCAATCCATTCATTGTATTTCTTTTCAGTCCATCTTATCTTTTTCTTCTTCTTTGCATGTGGTCCTGCTCCTAAAGTTGACTTTACAGTATGATAGTGATCTGGGCCAGCAAATACGCCTTCTGCCCATTCCTGATCTCTTTTATTACCGGTCCAGTATTTAATCTTTTTCCTAAATTTTCTAAGTTGATATTCAGCATCTTCTATTTTTTCATGGTCTGTAACCCCTCCAAAATTTGCACCAAATTCTATCTTCATTCCTTCTAATCTATCAGGGTCCATTTCAAAATGCAAATCTTCAATTTTATGCTCATCAAT
>Ga0233401_1000203_pt1 | contig 26129 bp, 31 predicted proteins | sample 49DmetaG_FD_190067 | JGI IMG/M metagenome (GOLD analysis project Ga0233401, IMG submission 190067) | Seawater microbial communities from Monterey Bay, California, United States - 49D | ecosystem: Environmental > Aquatic > Marine > Coastal | place: USA: California | collected 2016-10-03
ACGTGCTAACAAATTTGCTGGTCAGTTGTGGGCAGTACTACACCCAAGTCAAGTAGAAGACATTCTACAAGACTTAGCAGGTGCAGACTTCGCAGGTTCTGAAGCAATGAATGAAGCAATGCGTGATGGTATGGTCGGTCGTTTATTCGGCATGAACATCCTACAATCTGCTTCTGTTACTGACGACTCAACAGACTACACAGGTTGTGTATGGGCTGAAAATGCATTCGGTATTGCAATGTTCAAAAACTTGGATGTTGAAATTGCCCGTAATGCGGCTGGTGTTGGTAATGACATCGTAGCATCACTACACGCTAAAGCGGCTATGGTTGATGCCACACGTGCATGTAAAGTCATCTCAGCAGTGTAAATCTAATCTAATGAGAGGGAGTTTAACTCTCTCTCATTCTTAAACAAGGAGAAGAAAATGGCAAACTACGCAACAGATTCAGACATAACACAGTATGTGCCTGACATCTTTGAACATGGTGTTGCATCGTTTACAAACGAATTAACACGTGCAACAGACACAGTTAATAAACGTTTGAAATCAGAATGGTGGACTAATCATCCTAACGATTTTGATTCAACTAAACTAAACGCAACTCAGTGGACAGAGGTAACAGTTTACGTGGCTCTTGCATATTTCATTCTTCCACGTTTAAGTTCTTTTAGACCAGACGACATCTTTATGGGCATGTCTGCATTTTACAGAGACCGCTACGAGGAAACTTACACACGTGAGTTAAGAACCGGAGTGGACTATGATTCTGATGGAGACGCTTCTTATGAAGATTCTGAAAAGACTTTTACTAGAATGGACAGGTTAACAAGATGAGTGTACGTGAAGACATCACTAAAGACATTGTGTTGAAGTTGCAAAACATCAATACGGTCAAGATGGGTTCAGTTACACGTGAGCCAATGTTTCGGGATGAAACAGAGTTCTACAAGTTAGCAAGAACACACTTCCCACATGTTATTGTCACTGCTGGAAATGAAAGCAGAACCGACTTAACAATGGGTGGTAGTAGTATTTTGAGAGAGGGTGTAATGTCAGTTGAAATAACGTGTTTCGTTAAAGCAAATGACAAAGCATTAGACACTTCAATTAATGATTTGATTGAAGCAATAGAAGAAATACTTGATGCTGACAGAACTAGAGGTGGCAAAGCGAAAGACACTCAAGTTAAGGAAGTTACAATGGGTGAAAACCTTGAACATCCTTATGGGAACTTTAAGGTGACAGTAGAAGTCAATTACATATTCAAAAGAGGAGTTACATGATGAAACTTGTAAAGATGAAGACACCATCAGGTCAACTTATGTCTCGTATTCCTGAGACAGATGTTGATTACCATATGAAAAATGGATGGAAGATGGTTGACAAAGCGGTGGGAACACCAAAACCAAAGAAAGAATTGAAAGCAGAAGTGCAAGTAGATTTAGATTTAGACCTAAATGAGGAGAATGAATAATGGCTAGAATCACAAAAGCGGGAACTGGCGGCGCAGTGCATATTGCAACTGGTGGTGGTTCAACTTATGAAACAATCGCAGAGATTCGTTCATGGTCGGTAGAAGAATCTGCTGACACAGTTGAATCAACTAACATGGGTAGTGCAGGCGTACGTAGTTACAAATTAACACACAAGACTTGGTCGGGCACAGCAGACCTTTACATACCAATCGATGATTCGGATGGTAGTGAACAGTTTACTGAAGAAAACTCAGCATTAGCAGGTATTTCAATCGGCGCAACATATGAATTCAAATTCTATGTAGACGATTCAACTGCTTCTTTTGAGTCATACAATGGCACAGGTATTGTGACTGGTATTTCACGTTCAGTTGCACACGATGGTATGGCAGAAATGTCAGTTACTATTCAAGGCAACTCAGCGTTGACATAATAGTTAAGGATCATCCATCATGGGAATAAAAGTTGTACGCAAGGGAGACATCATACTAGAATTGCACACTAGAGTCAAAGACATGACTAAAGATTTAGTGCAAGACTTAAAAGACAGAACCCCTGTTAAGACTGGTAAAGCCCGTGATGGGTGGACTGTTTCTTCCAATGCTGGTAAAGGCAGAGGAATAATTAAGAACAATGTCGAGTATGTTAAATACTTAGACGCCGGAGGACATACAGGACCAAGTAAGCCGTATGCTCCAAAGGGAATGACAAAGCCAGCACAAAAGAAGTTACAGAAAGACATTCGTGCTGGTAAATACAAACAAAGTAAAAGGACAAGGTAATGAGCGTAGTATTAAGTAAAGCAAAAGAACATTTCAGAGAGATTGCTAATAAAGGTATGGGAAACATTGAAGTTCCAGAATGGGGCGTAACTGTGTACTGGAGAATTGGTGGTCTAAACTTTGCAAGCCAAAGTAAAATTATTGAATTACAAAATGCGGGTAAAAGTGCAGAAGCATTAGTCGAAATGATGATTATGAGAGCATTAGATTCTGAAGGGAAGAAGATGTTTAAGTTAGCAGAAAAGACAGAGTTAATGCGTGAAGTAGACCCAAATGTAATTCTTAAAGTAGTAACAGCAATGGGTGACAGTGAAGATGAAGGTGTCACTGGAGACGCTGAAAAAAACTAATTGAGGACCGCGAGTTACTTGTTTTATTTCAAATAGCACATGAGTTAAACAAGTCGGTTGTCGAGGTAATGCAGATGCCAGCAGTAGAAGTTCTACATTGGTCTGCTTACTTTGAACTAATGAGGAGAGAAAATGAGCGACATCAAACTAATAGTTTCGGCAACAGACAAAGCAACGCCGGTCCTAAAACGTATTAACAAACAAGTAGACAGATTCGAATCAAAGTCTGCAAGAGGTACAAGAGCCGCAAGTGCAATGGGCGGAGCAATGAAAGCCGCAGGAGCGGCTTTAGTTGCTATTGGATTTGCAAAAGTAGTTAGTGGTATTGTCACTACATCTGCTAAGTTCGAATCTTTAAGAGCATCATTAAAAACAGTAACTGGTTCCTTAGATGGAGCCAGAGTTGCTATGTCTCAGATTGAGAAGTTCACAGCAACAACACCATTTCAATTAGACGAAGTAGCAAACTCTTTCATCATTCTTAAAAGAATGGGTATTGACACTACAGCAGAATCATTAAAAGCATTTGGTAACATAGCGGCTGCAAATGGTAAATCATTTGAACAGTTGTCAGAAGCAGTTGCAGATGCAATGACTGGTGAGTTTGAAAGACTTAAAGAGTTTGGTATTAAAGTCAAACAAGAGAATGGCAAGTTCATTGCAAGTATGGGTTCAACACAACTCTCAGTGTCGAATAGTGCAGAAGAACTTGTTAACTCACTTAAATCATTGGGTGAAGAAGGTGGTGCTTATGCGTCAGGTCTTGCTGACCAAGCCGCAACAATGGGTGGTAAGTTCTCTAATCTACAAGACAACTTAGCATCATTTGCCAAAGGTATTGGTGAAGGTGGTCTTAACACAGCATTAAAAGAAGTACTAGACACATTCAATGGATTGTTCGAAGGTAGTGGTCAACTTGCAACAAAGATTGGTGCAGGATTAGGTGCCGCTATTCTTACACTAGTAGACAGATTCAAACTTATTGTCTCTACAGGTAAAGCAATCTTTGGTGGATTGTCTGACATGGTTGTTGACTTACTTGGTAACATCAAACAAAACTTTGCTAACTTACCAGAAATGTTAAGTATGGGTGGCGTAGTTCAAAAGTTTAACAGTGCATTTGTAACAGCAGGTAACATTGTTAAAAAGATTACAAACTTTATGATTAACACATTTAGAGCATTCTACGAACAAGCATTCTCAATCATTACTAAACTACCAGACATCTTTAGTGAAGTATTTCAAGGTATTGGTAGACTTGCTATTGACTTTGGGTCAAGAATTGTAAATCAGTTTAGGTCTATTGGTAAAGCAATGAAGATGGCTATTCAAGCACCATTCACAGATGTAACATTTGCAGATGCACTTATGGAAGCAAGTAAAAATGCATTCGAAAACTTCTCTCTTGGTGATTCATTTGACATGCCTGATGAAGTATTCTTGTCTAAAGAAGACATCAACAGAATCTATGGTACAGACAACATTGCTCTTGCAAAAGAGTTTATTATTGGTGCAAGTAAAGAAGTATTAGACAGTTTCAGTAGACTTAAAATTAACATCTCTGCGTTCAAACCAGGAGCAGGGTTTAATCAGTTTATGGAAGAGTACAATAGACTATTAGCAGAAGGTAAAGAAGAACAAGAAGCAGTTGAACAAGCATTAGCAAATCATTCAGATGCACTTGTAGTTAATACTAATAATCAAAATAAAAACAATCAATCAGGTAGTAAGAAACTTACTCTGCTTCAAAGAACAAAGAAAGCATATGATGATTTAATTAAAGTTGTTACAAAGACAACTGACCAAGACATCATCAACAAAGACTTACAACCAATGTTAAACAAAGCATACGCTGATGGTACACTGAACTTAGAACAATACAGCAATGCACTTAAAAACATCAACAGCAACTATGCTCCATTAGAAGTACAAACACACAGAACGATTGACACAATCAAACAAGGCTTTGCAGGAATGGCAGGTTCTATTACTGACACATTCTACAATATGTTTGCAGGTGTTACATCAGTGTTTGATGGTCTAAGAAGTATTGCTGGTATGGTGTTTCAGATGGTTGCAAAAGCAGTCATACAATCTATGATTGTTAAACCATTAATGATGGCAATGGGTATTCCAATGTTCGCACAAGGTGGTCTGGCAGCAGGTGGTAAACCAGCAATCGTCGGTGAGAACGGACCAGAACTTATTGTTCCAAAATCAAATACAAGAGTGTTCTCAAATGCACAAACAAATGGTATGATGAATGGTGGAGGTGGTGGAGAAGCACCAACAGTTAACTTCAACATTAATGCTGTTTCAACAAGAGATGGTATTGAGTTCTTACTAGACAATAAAAATACAATTACAGCCGTAATACAAGATGCATACCAAACAAGAGGTGCATCAGGACCATTAGGCTAAAGGAGACATAAATGGCAATCACAGATTATTCATATTTGGACTCAAGTGATGCATCACTAAGAGTATTTCCAACAACAGTCAAGCCAGCAAAGATTACAATGGAAGTTGAGATGCCTACATTAGTTTCTACAACAAATGCGTTGACTACACAAAGACGAACAACAGGTGCTCATCGTATTAGATTAGAGTACACATATGCTCCTATGGACGCAGATGAGATGCAACCATTTATTGCTTTCTTTTCTGCTATGCAAGGACAAACAAAAGCATTTAAGTTAAATGTACCAAAAGAATTGATTAACGATTCAACTCATATTGCTGATTCATCTACACATACATCTACAGGAAGTTATTCAAAAGGCACTAGAGAAGTTACAGTGAATGGATTTGGAAATAACTTGACTACAGCCATAAAAGGCGGGAACTTAGTTCAATTCAGCAACCATGACAAGATTTACATTGTTTCTGCTAATGGTGGTAGTGACGGTTCTGGTAACTGTAAGATTAGAATAGAGCCTGGTCTATTCGAAAACATCACTTCCTCACACTCGCTAAATACTTTTAGTGATGACATACCATTACATGCCATATTCGCTAAAAGTGAAATACAGTTTGATGTGAATAGTGCTTTATTGTATGGATTTAAGATTAACTTCATAGAACAATGGACAAACTAAGATGCCAAGAGGATTTAATTCAACAGCAAAAACTGAAAGTGTAAAGAGTTTCAACTCAATAGCAACTCTTGTAGAAGTCATAGTAGACACAGGTAACCCAACATACTTGACAGACTTTGCAAGAGACATTTCACATGATTCTAAAACATTCTTGTCAGCACAAGGATTGTTAAGTGTCAGTTCAGTTACAGAAAACAATACAAATGGTATTGAGAAAGTTTCAATGTCACTAACAGGTGTTGATGACACATTCGTTAGTCTATTCTTAGACTTTGATTACATTGACAGACCAGTTAAAATACATAAAGTATTCTTAGACCAAGATGGTGGAGTGTTAGGTAATTCTCTGTTAATATTTGATGGTAGAATAGACAAGCCAGTTATTAAACATGACTTTGATGGTAGAACTGCTTCAGTAGGTATTCAAGCAAGTTCACATTGGGTCAACTTCGAAAGAAAGAATGGTCGTACAACAAACGATGCACATCAGCAAACATACTTTGCTGGTGATGATTGTTTTGAAGAAGCAATCAACTATGAAAAAGAGATTGCATGGGGACAAGCAGACTAATGAATTTAACTTATGAGAGATTGAATGTAAGACACACTAAAGAAGTAATTGCGTTATGTAATACATGGTGGTATGATTCTGCGTTCTTTGAGAATACAGAAATGCCATTCATCTCAAAAGAAGTTTATTGGTGGAACATGTTTCAAGCAGGAATAATGATGGGTATTGTAGGACGCAATGATGAAGGTGAAATGAAATCTTGTTATGTTGCAACTCGTAACTCGTACATGTTCAACAACAACTACCAAATGGCTAACGAAGTTGTTTGGTGCATAGACCAAGAATACAGAAGTGGTAGAAATCTAATTCAATTATTAAATGAAATAGATGCGTGTGTTAAGTTAAACGAATGTAACATTTACAATCTTAATCTACCATTATTAGAAAACAATGACAGGCTAATCTCAAAGTTAGAAGACAGAGGTTTCTTTAAGCAAGACATTTCAATGTTAAAAACTGTCAAACGGGAGAACGTTGATGGCTAAAGTAGTAGCAATCGTAACAGCAGTAGCAGGCGTTATTGCCGCTGTAGGTGTTTCAACAGCAGTAGCAACAGTGATTGCAACTGTGGCTGTTGGTGCAGTCATTGCCGCAGGTTCGGTAGCGATTGCAAATAAACTTACAAAAGCAATTACACCAGACTTTGGTAGTGCGGCAGAGTTCGAAGTACAAGGTGCTCAAGGTATTATGGTTAACAAGACAGGGTCTTCGCAATCAATACCAGTCATCTATGGTGAAACAAGAACAGGTGGTATTAGAGTATTTGCTCATACAGAAGGAACAGTAGGTGACGTTGAAAACGCATACTTACATTTAGTATTTGCGATTGGCGAAGGCGAAATGAACAAGTGTTCAGCAATCTACTTTGATGGAGAACTTGCTGGAACTTGTAGTAGTGCAGGCTCAACTGACCCAGGTAGTTGGTCAATACAATCACCATACAGTGGCAAAGTTAACATGTACTTTAGACCGGGAACTGATTCACAAACAGCAATCAGTGGACTAGCAGGTAAAGGTTCATGGTCAGACCCAAGATTTAGAGGCATTGCTTATGCTTACTTGAGATTAGAATATGACAGTGATGTATGGAAGAATGGTCTACCACAGATTACATTCGAAGTTGAAGGTAAGAAAGTACCAAGTACAAGTGATGGAACAAGTCTTTCATATTCAGACAATCCAGCAAGATGTGTACTAGATTACTTAGTGAATGACCGCTATGGTAAGGGTATTGACCCAAGTGACATTGACTTAACATCATTCGCAAGTGCTGAATCATATTGTAACACAAAGGGATTTGAAACAAGAGGTAATGTTTCAACAAGTGGTACAGTGTATGCAAACTTAATTGACATACTTACAAGTTGCCGCGGTTACATCGCATTTGGTAACAAATACAGATTACTCATTGACCAAACTGAGAATACAACATCATTAGCAATCACAGATGACAATACAATAGGTAATGTTGAATACATATTAGGCGACAAAAAGTCTATTTTCAATAAAATGACTGCTAAGTTCTTAAATGAATCTACTGGTTACAAAGATGACATTAAAGTTATTACAAGTTCTACACTTGTTTCACAAGACAACGGTATGCCATTAGAAGCAAATATTCCACTACCATTCACAAAGACAGCAAGTGTGGTAGAACAAATATTAATAGAAGAAATCAATCAAAGTAGACAGTCACATATGATTCAACTTAAATGTACAGTTGAAGCAATTGACTTACAAGTAGGTGACAAAGTAACAGTTACAAACTCTACATTTGGTATTACAAACAAAGAATTTAGAGTTATGTCAACAGTCGTAGAACCAAGCAGTGAAGTAACACTGTCATTAAGAGAATACGATTCTGCTGTTTATGGCTCATCAATAATAACAAACGCACGTAATGATGACAATGACTAACAAACGCTCTGTAGGGTCAAATATGGAGCACACAGGACAACATAAGGAGACATCATGCCATTAAAGGTTAGAACACCAAATACAAATATTAGTACTGGTAGTATTAAAACAGATTTCATTAAAGATGCAAATGTTACTACAGCAAAGATTGCCGATGATGCAGTTACACTTGCAAAGATTTCAACAACCGGTGCAACAAACGGTAAAGTATTAACTTACAATTCAACAACAGACGCAGTAGAGTGGGCAGACACCCCAGTTAACGCTGGTGATGTAGAAGTCAACCCAGACAGTTACGATCCATCACTTTGGACAGAGTTTAATGCAGACATATGGGGATCTGCACCACTAAGAGTTTCTAAAGCAGGTGGTACACCTTTTGCTATTGCAAGAAGCAGAACAGACAACAACTTTGCGTTTATGGAAGCATCAATCTTAGACAGAGATTATGACTTCTCAGGTGGTGTAAGTGGTCCGGATCTTATGGCTAATCAAAATACGTTCATAGGAACACCAGGTGGTGGTGGCAGAAGAACATCAGCACAATGGACAAGATTACGAGACATTACTGTTGCGGGAACAGACGGAACAGATTGTGAATATGACGCATACCAAACACATTATGAAATTGTAGCATACGACAAAGCAAGTGGTAATACTGAAGTTTCAAATTCTGTCATAGATGCAAGTTCTGACCGAACACAAATAATGAATAGTTTAGAAGTAGTTGCAAGACAACCCAATAGTGGTAATGAAGATTTAAGTGCTTTAAGATTGCGTTATGTAGGAACAGAACAAGGTTCTCCAGATGCGTATGTGTCTCTTTACTACCAATCTATTGACACGGCATTAGACATGATTCGCTTTAGAGAAATTTCTGGTGCACCAGTTACAGAGTTTAAGACATCAGTTGCGTTTGAACAACCAATAACAGGTAACACACGTATTGGTGACATAACTATTAGTAGTAACACAATTACAGTTGATGGTGATGAAGTAGAGTTTGATGCTGATTTCAATATTACAGGCACTGCTTATTTTGGTAGTGGTAATGGAACACAAGTACAATCAGATGGTACGATTACAACATTTGGGAGTGCAAGTAAAGTCCCATTTGGAGACACAATACAATTAGATTCTAAAGCATCAGACCCAACAGGCGTTACAGGTGCAATGTATTTCAATAGTTCAACAAACACTTTCAGAGGTTACAATGGATCTGCTTGGTTAGACTTAGATTCACAAGGTTCATCATTAGAAGAAGAAACGTTTGCAGGTCAAATCAATATTGTAGAAGATGGTGCAACTTCTACAGATTTAAGTAAAGTAATAATAAAGTACAGTGGTACATCAGCAGATGATGCCAAAGCAGAGATTAATCTTTACAATAAAAACGACAATGCAACAAGCACAGGTATTACACTGTACGCTCCTGGTGCCAACACTGCACATGTTGTTACAAGCAATCATTTTGTTGTTGGTGACACCGTTACTAATGGTGCATCTACAAAATCATTAATAATTTCTAATAGTTTGCCAACTGGCGGTGATTACAGCGGTAAAGAAACAACTAGTATTATGAAAGCATCCTTGTCATCAACTGGTGGTACATCCGCAACTGGTGGTATGGGCATTATGGAATCAGCAATTGAATTCAATACACCAACACAATGGAAAACTGATGGTTCATTAACATTCACAGACTACCACGTTGATGGTATGACAATGATGCATCCTACAAATGGCAGACCAATCTATTACAACAGTGGTTGGAAATATTTCAGTGACAATTCAACAGCAACATAAGGAGTAATCATGGCAACTAATGATGAAAAGAAAAAGAAACTAAAAAAGTACGGTCTTTCTGCAATAGACAAACCAAAGAGAACTCCTAATCACCCAACTAAGTCACACGTAGTTGCAACTGTGATTGACAACAAAGTTAAGATTATTCGATTTGGCGCACAAGGGGCTGACACAAAGCCACCAAGAAAGAACGAAACAAGGGCAGATGCACAGAAACGTGCGTCTTTTAAGAAACGACATGCCAAGAACATCGCTAAAGGGAAAAGTAGTGGCGCATATTGGAGCAATAAAATTAAATGGTAAGGACAAATGAGTTACGTAGTAAACTTTTACAGTACAAAACAAGCATACACAGTAATGAAACTAGATTGTATGTTACAAAATATGGAAGCAATAGGATTTTGCGACCTTGAACAACTACATGAGTTTGTAGTTTTATTCAAATCACTAAATGAAAAACATCAACAACGCTATGCAATCTTATTAGACCTTGCATGTGACTTCTGGGATGAAGGTGAACAACCATGCGAATAAATGAATGGTTATTGTATGACAAGTCAAGTACATATGCTGACAGGTCAATGAAACAAAACATAAGAACATACTTTCCAAAAAGAGATTGCGAAGCAATGGTGTTAGTTGATTGGAAAACTCTTAGAAGAATTTCACAAGAAGAATATGTCAGTTATTACTCAATCAAACCTACATGTAGAATAATAGCAGATGACAATACTGGTGGTTTGTTCGCAGTAGGTTTTGTAGAAGGCAAGTATTTGCCTCGAGCATTAAGAAAGTACAAAAAGATTGTAGCATTCAATACTAAAGATGAAAAAGTACTTGACAAAGTAACTCATTTAGTGTAATATTAACTTATTAATTAAACTTACTTTAACAGAGTGTTACCGTTTAGTTGATGTAGAGAAATATTTTTCCCCTAGTGGCGCTTTGCGAATGCAGAGTCTTTACGAGTGTAAAGTTTTTCTAAATTTATTTCTTGACCTAGTTGAGTATGTCAATCGGTTGGCGCTTAGAGACATACATCAACTAACTTAAAGAGAACTATTACACCCCAATGTAGTAGTTCTCTTTTTTTTGTTCAAAAACTTGACAAATACACGAATCGTGTTACAATGTTTACATAAATGAGAAAAATAGGAGCAATACAATGACTGACACAATTAAACGTTTAGAAGAAAACATCGCAATCTTAGATTACGACATTAAAGAATTAACAGACTTGATTACACGTTATGCAAAGTGTAAATCACCCAATCTTGTACAAGTCGCATACAACTTACGTGATTCACGTGATGTATTAGGTCGCAAACGCAGTGACTTGAGCCGTCGTTTACATAGTTTAGTAGTACAAGACGATTTCTTGCAAGATTACAGAGAAATTGCATAAAAAAGGTTGACACACTGTACATAGTGTGTTATTATGAGTACATACTTTGAAATTATTGACGTGGTTAAAAAGTATGCTAAGTTGAAGATGTTTTTTGAAGTATTTTCATCTTCAATACTCCTAGGAAATGGTTAAACATTTTCGTTGTTAAATGTGGAAAAGAGTGAGAGATTTAGGTCTTTCACTCTTTTTTTTGTCTAAAAAGTAGAGGTTTTGCTTGACTTTAGACTGTTATTATGTTATTATGCTAAATAACATTAAGAAACATTTGTACAGGACAAAAAAGATGAAATACGAACTCAAGTTGGGCGACAACGCCGAAACTCTAAAACAATACCCAGACAATTATTTTGATTCAATAGTCACAGACCCACCATATGGGATTGCATTCTTAGGTAAAGATTGGGACAATAATACAGGTGCGATGGAGACATGGGAAGAATGTTACAGAGTATTAAAGCCAGGTGGTCATTTACTTGCCTTTTCAGCGGCAAGAACTTACCATCATTTAGCAACTAACATAGAGATGGCAGGCTTTGAGATTAGAGACCAGTTGATGTGGTTGTATGCTTCAGGCTTCCCAAAAGCACAAGACATTGGTAAAGCAATAGACAAGCGTGAAGGAAAGAAAGACCCCAACTATGGTTCTAATAAACATTCAGGTATTGTTACCGAGGGTGATGGTAGAAAAGATTACAGATGTTCAGTTTGCAACAAGACTATTGGAAGTTGGGTAAAAGATTGTAAAGAAGAAGATTGCGGACAAAAATACAACTACCAAACAGATTTAGCACAACAATGGAGTGGATGGAAGACAGCACTAAAACCCGCACACGAACCAATCGTTATGGCAAGAAAGCCGTTTAGTGGATCAACAATAGACAATGTACTCACACACGGTACAGGTGCTCTCAACATAGATGCGAGTAGAATAGCATATGCTGATGAGAACAAACCAAAAGCAGGTAACAGGACATCTTCTTTTCATCAAGCAACTGGTGAGGGTGAAACATCATCGGGTGGTGATGGTAGTGGTGGATGGAACGCTGATGCTGTAGGTCGTTTCCCTTCTAATGTATTAGGTGAAGTTGAAGGCTACCAGAAGTTCTTTTATTGTCCTAAAGTCAGCAGAGCAGAACGACATGTAGGGTTTGAGAAAATGCCAGAACCATTATTTGGTGATGTAAAAGGTTGTTATGATGATGGTAAAAGATTTGCGGCAAAGCACCAAGAATACCAACAAACAGGAACATTAAAGCGTATGAAAGATGCGTATGCTAAGGCAAATCAAAGACCAAGAGGCGAAGCGTTTGGTGATGGTAATGTATTAAAAGATGCTACTGAAACATCAGGAAACAATCACCCTACAGTAAAGCCTGTAGAACTAATGAAGTACTTGGTTCGTTTAGTGACGCCTAAGGGTGGTAAAGTATTAGACCCTTTTAATGGTTCAGGTTCAACAGGTATGGCTTGTGTAGAACTTGGTTATGAGTACACTGGATGCGAACTTGACCCCGAGTACATAGAGATTGCTAATAAACGCATAAAAGCATGGGAAAACAAGCATAAAGGTTTCGTAGATTTATTTGAAGAAGACTAAAAAGTAGACGTTTTGCTTGACTTGATGCTCTTTTTGTGCTATTATGCTAAATAATATTAAGAAAGAAGTAATACAAATTAAACGCATAAGGACTGAATTATGTCATACAACCCAAACTTCGCAGATGCGAGAATAATTCGTAGATGTAAGAAAGCAATTGGCTTTACTAAAGCACTTGTTTCACCTACAAAACCTACTGCTATGTCTTCTCGTTTCATAGACAAGCATTATGGTATTTCTTCAAATAAACTCAGCAAATACCTAAGAGATTTATTACTTGTTTGTGTTGATGATTCATTCAATATGGATTCAGGTCAATGTAAGAAGTACATCTATTCAGAGACTGGTATGAATTTTTTAGTGGGTTCTTTAGGTAAGAATATTAAAGAATCATCATACTCCACTTCTCTCCCTAGTGTATTACATCTCAAAGAACAAGCACTTGAATGGGCAAATGAAACATATGAGGAACAACTAAAGTCATTAGATTTTGAGTATGAAGAAAAAACACATAGATTATTCAACCCAATACAGAACATTCGTTCAGAAACAAGAACAGAACTATTAGCAAGTCATGGGTTAGAACATCAATATGACATTGTATGCTGTGCGCCTACATTACTGTACCAATACAGTTTCATGGTTCCAGAAGCAACAGGCGAAGTATTAGAAACACTTGAGAATTACTTAAAGAATAGAAACGCAGTTCGTTATGGCTTAGCAAAAGAGGCAGAGATTACAGAGAAACAAGCAAAACAAATCATCAATGCCTTATTCGCAGGTGCACATCTTAGTACATATGAACAAAGTGCGTTATTCAAAGTCATTGACTATGATGTTGCAAAGATGCAGTTTCTACAACAACACCCATACTTAACTGCATTAAGAATGGACATTAAGTCTATGTGGGATGTAATTAAGCCTACATACCCAGAACAATACTTTATTACTAAAACAGGTAAAAGACGTAAACGTCCATTTAACGCAAGAGCAAAGTGGAATATTTACTTTCAGTTAGAAAGAAGTATTATTGAAGAAGTCAAAACATACATGAAACAAATAGATTCTAAGTTCTTCTTAGAACATGATGGCTTTACAAGTCAAAAAGAAATAGATTCAGAAGATTTAAGTTATTGGGTTAAAGCAGGAACTGATTTTGAACTCGTATTTGAAAAGAAGTAATACACTAGGGAGTAATATGGTAGATGATGATTCTTTGATTTTAATCCATTAAACCACAAAAAAAAGAGACATAAACCCACTAAAAAAAGGAATAACCACATGAGACACGAAACAGACAGAGATGAACTAAAAATACATTACTTCAATGACGTAATTAAAATACATTTAGAAAGCAAGTATGGCTGGAATGAAGACCTAAGTCATTACTTAAATCTATTTGATGAAAAATACAGAGTAATGCAGAACTATTCATCTGTTAATGGAAGTAATGAAATATTAACAGATGTGCAATGGGTAATACCCAGTGACAAATACTTCTTAGTAGCAGAAGTTTTGTTTACAAAGAACTTGGGTCTACAAATTCACATAGAACAAGAATAAATGCTTAATAACTATTGACATTGATTAATAAATATGTTATTATTAAAGAACATAATACAAAATAGGAGGATTATTATGACAGACGAACAACAGCAACAGCAAAAGAAATACGAAAAAATGAGCAAAGCAGAATTGATTTCAGAACTAAAAGAGTTACAAAGAGACTTTGATTTCGTAGACTACGACTCGTGGTACACTGAAGGTTATTGGTTAAACTTTGTAATCGATTTGATTGTTGATGAAAAGATTGATTCACGCTATTGGGCAAAGCGTATGCCACAAGTCAATCCATACCCTGCACTCATTGAGAAGTTTATGGAAAGACTTGAAAACAAATACTTAAACTTAACAGATGCAGAATTAAAAAAAGCAAACAAGCAAAAAGAAGAAGACGAAGATCCTAAACTTGTTAGTGATTCATTGAAGGAATTGTTAAGACGCAGAAAAGAGGAGAAGCACTAATGAAAATAACAATCTCAGAAATCTCTAATACACTAGAACACTACAAAGCATTCTTAATGTTTAAGTTTAACGATGATGATTTGTTACACGATTACTGTGCTATTCTCAAAGACCAAAACTCAGTAGGTAACTACGAAAGTTTTATGAGAAAAGAAAAGCGTTACAGTGACTACAAATGGTGGACTGCTAGTTGCATCAACTACATCGATTTAACTATTGGTCGTGTTAAGAGTGGAGACTTCAAACCAAGTCATTTGACAAAGTTAGATGCTAACTCAACAGCAAAAAAGAAAACACAACAATGGAAGAATGACTTAGTTGATGGATGGGCAGAGTATTGTTCAGACAAAAAAGGAGTGAACGTAGGAACATTCAAACTAATACACACAGGTCAATACGACATTGATTGGTGGAATTAAGTCAAAAACGAGTATTATGAAACAGTATTTTCAAACTATGCTAAATAATAGTGCGGGACTTCAGTCATCCTGCACATTACAATGTATGAATTGCTATGCTTTGTAATACTCCTAAAATCGGTTAATGTTATTAACTGTGGGCCCTCTGCACTTTTCCTTGACATAGAGTGTAGAGGGTCTCTTAACAACTACAGGAGAAAAAAATGAAATATGGCAACACATACTTAGAAAGAATTTATGCGAGAACAGAACGAGTAGGGGACTGCTTAATCTGGCAAGGCGCAAAACACAAACAAGGTTACGGGTTAATTAGACATCAATTCAATGGCAAAGACAATATGCAAGGTGTTCACAGAGTAATGGCAATCGAATGCGGTGACTTTGACGACATTGATTTTACAGACAAGTATGGAGTTAGAGTTACACATACATGTGGTAATTTACTTTGTTGTAACCCAGAACATTTCGAAATAAAAACGCATCGTCAAGTGATGCACAACACATACAAAACAAAATCAGAGTTAATGGGAAGTTTTCACCCAGACAAAATTAAAGAAATTTTAGCAGAATACGAACAAAGAAAAGACGAAGTAGGCATTCAAACAAAGTTAGCAAACAAATACGGATGTGCATGTAATACAATGGGATTGATTGTAAAAGGCATCACGTACAAATGGATTGATGAAGAATAACTGTGTTGAGTAAAAAAAGGGAGACACGAAGTCTCCCTTTTAGTTTTGGTACCAGAACGTACCAACAGGACAAAATGTGCAATTAGTAAAGCACAACGGTATTTATTGAATAAATACATAATAACAGGAGAAAAAACACATGGACAACAAAGAAAAACTTTTAGACTTACAAATTAAAGCATTACATATGATTAATGGCTGGTTAGCCGTTTCTTATTTGGTAGGTCTCGCATGGGTAGCCGCAAAAATCTACTCAATGGTAATCTAATTTAGAGGGAGACAAAGTATGTCAGCAAAATATGATTTTACACTCTACCAAGGTGCAACGTTCAATCGCACATTAGTTATTAAAGACACAAACAATGATGTAGTCAATATTACAGGTTACACATTCGCAGGTCAAATAAGAACTTCAGCACACAGTGGTACAGTCGAAGGCACATTCACAGTAGGGGTAGCAAATCCAAGTTCAGGTACTGTTAGTTGGGAAATGGCTGCTACAGACACACAAAATGTTCCAGCACAGCAATGTGTTTATGACATAGAAATGACACAAGCAAACGGTGACATCGTAAGAATCTTAGAAGGATTTGTAGACGTTAAAGCAAACGTAACACGTTAAGGAGAAACAAATGGCAGGTGAAGTAACTTCGGTAACAGTTGTCGAAAACGTTCTCTTTAATTTAACGATTACAGAAGACGATGCAACTGTAACAACAGTACAAGTTCCAAGCGAAATAGCAACGATTGAAATCAATGCGTTTGACGTAAATGTAGACATGAATAACTTAGGTTCAGGCTTAGGTGTATTCAGAGCAAAGTCAATTGACACATTCTCTTTACGTAGTATTTCAGATGACAACAAAACAATTGAAGTCTCGTTGACAAACAATGACGATGAAATTACAATCAAAATACCAGATGCAGGACTAGAAGTTCCTGACAATTTTACATTAAATGCTGATTCAGATGACACTGCAAACGTTAAGTTTGTAGGTTCTACAGTAGACATCTCAAAAGCAAAACTAATTACAGAGTTAGATGCTAACTCACAGAATATTACAAGTGCAGGAACAATAACTGCAACTCAAGGCGACATAACAACAGTCAATGCTACCAATCTTAACTCTACTAACATAGATGTAGATGCAGGTACTATTGACACATTCACAGCGGTAAACTTAGATGCAACTGACATTGATGCTACACAAGGTGACATCACAACAGTTAATGCAACTGATGTTAATTCTACAAACTTAGATGTAGACACAGGTACTATTGACACACTTACTAGTACTAATGCAACAATCACAACAGGTGCCATAACAACTGTCAATGCGACAGATGTAAACACTACAAACGCAACAATTACAACAGTCAATGCGACAGATGTAAATGTGTCAGACGATTTAGTAGTTACAGATGATGCATCAGTAGGTGGTGATTTAGCAGTTACTCAAAATGTACAGATTGGTCAAACGATTTCTGTATTTGGCGATGCAACATTTAATGAAGACATCACACAAGTTCAAGGCAAATCAGCAACATTACCGACACTTACATCAACAACAGCGACTATTACTACTGGGACTATTACTACAGGTAATATTTCTACAGCAAACGTAGGAAACTTAAATGTTTCTGACGATGTAGTAGTTACTGGAGATTTGACTGTCAATGGCACGACCACGACAATCAATACAGAGACCCTTGAGTTAGCAGACAATAATATTGTACTCAATAGCAACCACACTGGAACACCTACACAGGATGCAGGCTTTACCGTGGAGAGAGGTACTAGCGATGATGCAGTCTTCCAGTGGAATGAGTCTGATGACCGATTTGAAGTTAAGGTTGGCACTGGCTACAGTGGCCTTAAGACCAGTGACTTGACAACTACTAACCTTACTGCTACTCAAGGTGACATTACAACTGTTAATGCAACAGCGGTAAACTCTACTAACGCAACAATCACAACAGGTGGTATTGCTACTGTCAATGCAACAACAGTTAATTCAACTGATGTAAACTCTACTAACTTAGATGTAGACACAGGTACAATTGATGATTTAACATCTGTAGACATTGATGCAACTACTGGTGACATTACAACAGTCAATAGTACAAATGTAAACTCTACTAACTTAGATGTAGACACAGGTACTGTTGATGATTTAACAGTTGTTACAGCAGAAGCAACAGACAAATTCATTGGTAACATTCGTGGTGCTGTTACATTTAGAGCAAAAGCAGGCGAAGACTTAACAAAAGGTCAAGCAGTTTACATTAGTGGTATTTCAGGCAACACACCAGTTGTCAGTCTAGCAAGAGCAAACAGTGAAAGTACAATGCCAGCATATGGTCTTGTATTTGCAGATGCTAGTAACAATGCTAACGTAGAAATCGTTGAGTTCGGTGACTTAAAAGGATTAGACACTGCAACAAATTCATTACAACTAGACAAACCAGTTTATGTTTCTGCAGGTGCGGCAGGCGAACTAACAGCAACAAGACCAACAGGTGCAACACACTTAGTTCAAAACATTGGACTTGTTAATCGTGTACATGCAAGTACAGGTGCGATTAAAGTAGGTGGTAGTGGCAGAACAAACGATGTTCCAAATAGTATTTCTATTCTTGGTGACATTGCCACAACAGCAAATGTTGATTCTAACTATTCTAATGTTACACTTGACTTAGCAGTTGGACGTAATGCAGTAGTTACTGGAGACTTAACAGTTAATGGTGCTACAGCAATTGACAATCTTACTGGTGTAGAAAGACTTACTGTTGAAGTTACTAACGCATCAACAACTGATGGTGACGGTATTCTACTATGGGATGGTAATACTAACTACCAATCTACACAAAACAACCAAGATGATGTAGTACACGATGGTGGTACTGCTCCAGACGGTCAAGTAGTTTACATTACAAACAGTTCAATTGAAATGTCAGATGACATTAAAACTGCTGGTGGTTCAGATGGTACAGTATTACAAGCAGGTTCGATTGCACTTGAAAAAGCAGGCGGAACAACAAGTAACATTCTACTACAACCAGGCAACTCATCAATGGATGGTACTCTTTCAGTTGGTACAGAGTTAAAGCCAATCAATACTGAAGAAGGTTCATTAGGAACAATTGGTAAAGTATGGGGAGACGCATACTTAAAAGATGTAAGAATGAACTCACTAGATGACACTAGTGGTGGTAGTATTGAACTTAAAACTCACATCATTCCAGTTTCTCATAAAACACTTGACTTGGGTTCTGACACTAAATCATTTCGTTCAGTGTATGTTGGCGATGGGTCGCTTTACATTGATGGACATAAAGTACTTGGTTCAGATGCAAGTGGTCAAATCGACATTACTACAGATGATGACCAAAACTTAAACATTTCAGCAGGTGCGGCAGGGACATCAGGTACAATCACACTAAGTTCTGCTGGTAACACAACACAAATAAATGACACTACAGTTAATCTTGGACCACAAATCGGTGGTGCAACTGTTAGCATCAATGGTACATTAGAAGCACCTGACTTACACGTTGGTGATTTAGAGTTAGATGCAACACTAATCAATAACACTGGTTCAAATGCTAACTTAGAAATAAGAACAAATGGTACTGGTTACACTCATCTTAACACAGCAGATGTGTATGTGGGAACTCTGTCAAATGCTCTAAAGATTGATGAGACAACACTAGACTTGATTGGTGCAACAGAATTAACTATTAAGAAAGACCTTAAAGTAGAAGGTCAATTAGATGTACAAGATGTACTTAAAGTCTCTGATGGCTTCACACTTGAATCATTTGACCCATATGGTCCTGGAGGTCTTCCATCAACAGCAATGCCTACAACTATTGCTGGTGTAGGACAGGAAGAAGGTTGGGGTGCGATGACCATTCGTTCTCGTGGAGAACATGCATGGGGACTAACAGGTTTTGGTATTCCAAACGAACCACCAAGAGCAATCTTAGCCATGCAGGCTGGTAGATTAGATGGTAGTAGTGACGATTACTTAAACTCAGCAGACATCTTTGGTCATCTAATGTTTAACCCATACAGTGGTTACAAAACAGGAACAGAATGGCTAACACCAAGTGCAGAAATTAGAGCGATTGCAACAGAAGACCACAGTACTTCAGGCATGGGAAGTAAACTTGAAATTTCTACAACAGAAAATACAAACAAAGCAGGGGCAACAGATGCATCGCACACTAATGCAACTGTTACTATTCAAGGCACTACAATCTCAAGTAGTGGCACATTAATCTTTGATGATGCTGTTGAAATTACAGAAGAATTAAAAGTTGGTGTAACTGGCAAAACAACTGAAATAGGTGCATACACAACATCATCAGGTTACAATGTAAACGGTTTAGAAATTGATGCTGGTGACACTAGTTGGGCTATGGCTTCTTTCAAAGAATTTGAAGGTGGTGCTAACAAACCAGTGAGCGGATTTACTAACCCAGGCTTTGCAACAGAAGTATTTGGTGGAACACCAAGTTCACCAGCGGCACTAAGCACAGGCAAACGAGTATTTGCTATGACAGGTACAGCCGCAGATGATTCTTCTGGTGAAGCCCCTCCTGTAGCAAACATACGTATTCTTGGTGTAACAACAGAACAACAAAGTACATCAGCACGTGGGGCACAAGTAGAGTTTCAGACAATACCAAATGGTAGTACTGGACCAGAAGTTACATTTACTGCACAAGGTAATGAACTAGTCATAGGTTCTGGAAGTGATGGTAAAATACGTAGTAATGGTGGCAACTTAATATTAGATGATGATGTAGAAGTAACTGGAACATTAGATGTAACAGGTAACGCAACATTCGATGGTAACGTTACATTAGGTAATGCTAATTCAGATGTTGTTACATCAACAGGTAAACTAAAAGCATCAAATGGATTTAACTTCACTGTATTAGACACTGCAACAGCAAATTACTTAGGCGGTGTTCTACAAATTGTTGAAACAGGAGATGCCGCATACATCAGTGACGGTGACAGCGGCAACCCTTGCATTGGGGTCTGGTCTGGGTCATCATGGAAGAGAATAGCATTAGGTTCAGACATTAGTTCATCATAACAAAAGGAAAATTAATCATGGCGAAGTGGGCAGAAAAAGAAACAACATACTTTACACCAAAAGCACAATCAATAGAGGTGGAAGTTGCCCTCATCAAACAAGACGTTAATACTATTAAAGAAAGTACACGTGAACATAATCAGAAGACAGACAGAGACTTTGAATTGATTCACAAAAAGATTGACAAAATCGACAACAGACTATGGTGGCTTGGTGGAGTCATTATTGTTGCAACAGTTGGTCCATTAATAGGATCATACTTTACCTAACCAAGGGCAAATGGGAGAGAACAATGAGTGAAGAAAAGAAAACAGGAAGACCTAAGTTAGAAATTGACAAAGACTTAGTAGAGAAATTAGCACTAATACATTGTACGCCACAAGAGATTGGCTTCATAGTTGGTGCACACCCTGACACAATACGCAAACGTTTTTCTGCGGAATTGTCAAAAGGGAAAGCAGAAGGGAAACGCAAGTTGAGAAGAAAACAGTTCGAAGTAGCACTACAAGGTAACCCAACCATGTTGGTGTGGCTTGGAAAAAATCTTCTTGGACAATCAGATTCACCATTAGGTGATGATGACACAAAAGCGTTACCGTGGACAGACGATTTAGATTAAGGAACTAAGATGGCGAAATTTAAGGGAAGTCAATGTTTAACAGGTGATTGTGGTGGACACAGAGCAGGCTACAGTTATTCGTCTGGTGGCGGTGGTAAACAACCACATCCTAATGCAAAATCATTTAAGAAGGGAATGAAAATACATGTACAAGAAGTCAAAAAAGAAAACAGAATACAAAAGAAAAAAGCCAGTCAAGCGAAGAAAAGTCGTAAAACGGTAAAAGTAAACGTTTAATGCCACTAACACAACCACAAAAGACTGTTGCTAATAGTGACAAACGTTTCAGAGTATTATGTGCTGGTAGACGATTCGGTAAATCAGTTCTTGCTATTAGAGAACTTGCCAAGTTTGCTCGTACAAGTAACAAGAAAGTAATGTACGTTGCCCCGACATACCAAATGTGCCGGAACATTGTCTGGAGCGACCTAAAGAATAAACTTAGTGGACTCAATTGGGTTCGTAAGATTAACGAAAGTAGATTAGAAATAGAATTAATTAATGGTTCAGTTATTATGTTAAGAGGTGCAGACAATTATGATTCATTGCGTGGAACAGGATTAGATTTTTTAGTTATGGATGAAGTAGCAGACATTAAAGGTGAAGCATGGTCAGAAGTATTAAGACCAACTCTGTCAGCACAAAATCCACCAGGTTCTGCACTATTTGTAGGAACTCCTAAAGGTGTTGGTAATCATTTCAAAGATTTGTTTGAGATGGCATCAATAGATGAGAGTTGGGGTTCTTGGCAGTTTACTACTGTAGAGGGCGAGAATGTCCCACAAGATGAAGTAGAAGCGGCTCGTAGAGATTTAGACATAAGAACGTTTAGACAAGAGTACGAAGCAAGTTTTGAAACAGCAACGAATTTAGTTTACTATTCATTCAAACCAGAAAACAATGTAAAGAAATGGGATGGTAACAAAGAAGAATTAAAATCAATTTATGTATTGACCGACTTTAACGTAAGCCCAATGGCAACTCTTATTGCAGTGCCATCAGCAACAGGTCTACATGTGATTGATGAAATATGTTTGTACTCAAGTAACACAGATGAAATGGTACAAGAAGTGAGAAATCGTTACCCACATCAAAGAGTAACAGTGTTTCCAGACCCGGCTGGAAATCAAAGAAAAACAAGTGCTGGTGGTAGAACAGACATAAGCATATTACAAAATGCAGGATGGACAGTAAGAGTAAAACCAAGACATCCAGCAGTTAGAGACAGAATAAATGCTGTTAATTCATTATTGTTAAATAGTAATAGTGAAAGCAGATTATTCATTGAACCAAAATGTAGGGAACTTATTAAGTGTCTTACTAGGTTCAGTTACAAAGAGAATACACTAATACCTGAAAAAGGTGGAAAAGAAGATTATTCACATTTTCCAGATGCTTTGGGTTATGGTGTTGAGTTCTTGTTTCCGGTAACGAGACAAGTAGAAGCCCCGACAAATCAAACGTTTGGGATGTATTAAAGGAGAAAACATATGTCTTACTTAACTAAAGAGACAATACAAGATGTTCATTCAGTCTATGAGACACATCTCCCACGATGGCGTTATTTCTGGGCGAGTTTCAATGGTGGATTCGATTACCGTAAAAGCGGTCTTGAAATGCTTAGACGTTACATGAACGAAGACCAACAACCAGGCCACCAATATGAACAACGATTAAACTACACTGCATTAGAGAACAGTTGTAAATTAGTGGTTGACACTTACAAAGCATTTATGTTTAGAACATTGCCAGTAAGAACATTGGGTAACTTAAACAAACTACCATACACACAAGAGTTCTTAGAGGACATTGACTTAGATGGTACAGACATTGACCAGTTTATGAAAGAAGCAAATTCACTTGCTATGATTTATGGTCATGTATGGGTGTCAGTTGACAAACCTGTTTCAGATGTAGCACTAACACTAGAGCAAGAGATTGACTTAGGTATTAGACCATATGCTCAAATGATTACACCAGAGAATATTATGGACTGGGGTTACAAACGTGTTAATGGACGTTATGTACTTAATTACTTGAAACAAAAAGAACATGAAGATGAAGACACATTAGTTGTTCGTGTATGGAAAGAAGACACAATCTGCCGTTATGAACTACAAAAGAGTGGTAAAGGTAAATTAGTATTATTAGAAGAACTACCAAACACAATTGGTAGAATACCTTTTGCAATGCTAAAAGCAAACCCTTCTAATGTTCGTGGCACGGGTCACAGTGACTTGGCAGATGTTGCTAAAGTACAGCAAGCCATTTTTTGTCTTTTGTCGGAAGCAGAAGCGGCTATTAGAATTAGTTCTCATCCATCATTAGTAAAGACAGCATCAACTGACGCAAGTGCAGGTGCTGGTGCAATCATTACAATGGATGAAACATTGCCAGGAGAGTTGAAACCATTTTTACTTCAACCTTCAAGTGCAAACATCGATGCTATTATTAAAATGTTAAAAGAGCATCAAACAATGATTATGAAGATGACACACTTAGAAGCGGTAGTAGGTCAAAAGACCATTGCTAAGTCAGGTGTTGCACTTCAAACTGAATTTTCAATGTTAAACACAAGACTTGGAGACAAGGCTGATTCATTAGAACGATTAGAACACAAGATTTGGGATCTATTTCAAATGTGGACTGATGTTCGTGCAGATGAGACCTTCTCAGTTCAGTACAAGAAGAAGTTTGATTTGCGTGATGAGAATAACGATTTAGCAAACTTCAAACTTGTTAGAGAAATGGGTCTACCAAGTGAAACATTGAATAAAGAACTTGACAAACAAATCGCTATGATTGTTGTTAAGTCTGGTGACGTACTAGACACTATTATGGATGAAATAGACGCATCAGAAGGCACAGACACAGGAAATGACGAATAATCGTTGTTTCCATAACAGTGTGTTTGAATGTTAATAAATAAGAGTATGGACAAACAATTTACTCCCAAGGAGGTTACGTAACTATGACGGACGAAACAATAGGCAACACAGCAAGCCATGAAGAAACTGAGACTTCTGCTGAACTTACATCTCAGGCGGAAAGAACTTTTAATCAGGAAGAAGTAGATGCCATCGTAAAGGCTAGACTTGCAAAGCAATCTAAAAAATACGAAGACATTAACATCACTGAATACCGTTCTTTGAAAGCAGACCAAGAACAACAGAAACTTGAAGAACAGAAGAAACGTGGAGAGTTTGAACAAATCTTGCAACAACAGAAGCAAGAATTTGACAGCAGACTTGAAGGCGTTAAATCTAAACTACATTCTGTACAAGTTGATGGTGCACTATTAAAAGCGGCTGGTAGCAGAAATGCTGTTAACCCAGAACAAGTAGCAACACTACTTAGAAATAGAGTAACATTAACAGATGACGGCGATGTACATGTTCTTAATGACAAGGGTGAGGTAATGTATGACACAGATTCAGCATCACCAACATCTGTAGAATCATTAGTTAACTCGTTTTTGGATGCGTCACCACACTTCTTACGAGCAGGTCCGAGCGGTTCGGGTTCTCAAGGAGCAGTAGGTGAAACATCAACAAATGAATTAGACATTTCTAAATTAGACATGACTAATCCTGCTCATAGGGCTAAGTATGCTGAATACAAAGCATCACTTAGAAAACGCTAATAATTAAAGGAAAATTAAAATGGCAAACACTACAAATACAAATGTAACTACTGCTAATGATTTAACTGGCTTGTTGACTAACGCTCGTCAGGACGCAATCTTTGCCGGTTACGAATCATCAATCTACTTACCAGGTCAAATTATGAATGTACATGAAGTTTCTGGTAATCAAATCACAGCACAAATCCCAAAATTTGCCGCTGTAGCAACATCATCTGTTTCAACTGAAACATATGACGACGGTGCTCCAATCTCTGAACTAGACCTAATCAATGTGTCTAACTCAGCGGTTAACGTTGTAGCACAAACATATGCCGCACGTGCATTAGTAAAAGACCTTTCTTCAGGTGACTTCTCATCTGTAGGTACAGTTCTTGGTCGTGCAGTGTCAGAGAAATTTGACTCAGACGTAGCAGGTCTATTCACATCAGCAGGTTCAACTGCAGGTTCAACAGGCACAGCACTAACAATTGACAAACTAGCAACAGCGGCACAAAAAGTACGTGCTAACAAATTTGCTGGTCAGTTGTGGGCAGTACTACACCCAAGTCAAGTAGAAGACATTCTACAAGACTTAGCAGGTGCAGACTTCGCCGGTTCTGAAGCAATGAA
>Ga0233401_1000215_pt1 | contig 25007 bp, 23 predicted proteins | sample 49DmetaG_FD_190067 | JGI IMG/M metagenome (GOLD analysis project Ga0233401, IMG submission 190067) | Seawater microbial communities from Monterey Bay, California, United States - 49D | ecosystem: Environmental > Aquatic > Marine > Coastal | place: USA: California | collected 2016-10-03
CAGATACTCCAGCTGGTGGTAAAACAGTTACTTCAAACAAGTTTCCTTGTACTGGTTCGAACTGTCTACCTGATCTAGATGTTTGGTCTTGTGAATAATGTGGTAAAGCCATTTTATATTATTTTCTTTTTTTATATATCTTAATTAAAATTTCCAGATTCGATTTCACCTGTATTTAGGATTGTAGTTCTATGTACAACTATTTCTAATCCTTTAACTGGCTCAACATAAGTATCAATGATACCAACATTATTATCGATTACATCGTCAGTGTTGTTTGTTTGATCCATAATATTCTTGAATGCATAAACTCCACCGTCAGACTTAACTCCTTCCATAAATGAATCTGCTAAAGTCTTAATTTCTAATCTTGTTTGTGTATTGTTAAATTCGAAAACGTAATCTTTTAAGATGTTAGCAATACCTTCTTGTATGTAAATTAAAGCTTCTCTAACGTGAGCTGAAGAAAGCGCTGATTTTACAGATTGTTGTGCTGTTTTATTTCCTAAGATTGTTAATCCAACTCCTCTTTGGAATACGATTGGATTAATTCCGAATGGTTCTAATATATCTCTATCAGATTTGTCAAATGCATATTCTACTCCTTTAACTCCTGATCCTCCTACAACTCCTCTTCTTGGACCTGCGATGATTGACCATGGTGTTGCGTTTGTAAATTTATCCATGTAGTTATTAGATACATACGCAGCTGGTGGAACGATTAAATCTTTTCCATTATCTGAAACAATTAAACCTGGTCCGTAGTAGAATGCGTAATTTGCTCCTGCTGTAATTCCTGGTAAAGAATATAAAGATGTTGGATTTAAATCTAAATTACCTCCTGTTTCTATATGTTCAACTTTGAATATTCCTTCTGAATCCTTGAATGAAGGATTAGATGAAGCTTTAAAGTCTGAAACTAAAGGTGCATTAAGTATAGCTGATGCGTTTTGTCTGTCTTTTGCTAAAGATGCTAATTCATTTTTGTTTTGTAATCCATTTACATCGAAAGATCCAAATGTATCTACAACATATCTAAAATCAATAACGTCTTTATCAACTAAAGCAGCGTGTAATCCATTTCCTCCTTTTACAGCGGCTAAAGCGTCTTGAATTTCTTTAGAACTTAATTGAGCTCCTGATAAAGCAAATGGCTTATATACTGAAGATGCATCTTCGAAAGAAGAAACAACTTGATTTCCCCATGTTAAAGAAACCGGTACGTCACAGTATACTGCGTATTTTGAATCGTTTAATTTAGAAACTCTTAAAACTCTTGCTAATCTTCCTGAAAGAGCTGGAACAAAATTTCCAGGTACAATTGAGAAAGAAGCTTGAGGTGCTGAGTAAGTTACAGTAAACATAGATCCAGCAGCTTCATAAGTTGCTCCTCCAAAATCTTCTGAAGCAACTCTTCCGTTTGCTACATGATAAAAATCGATTTCAGTTGCAGTTGTATATGATGTTGCTACATCAGCTTCACATATAATATCAAAATCTACAGTTGCGAAAACCTCTTCTACCATAACATCTGTTAATGCAGTTGCAGCGACTCCGGCTGCTGTAAGATCTCCATCATCTATATTTTGTTGAGTTGCTAATACTTCAGCTGCGGCTGTTTGATTTACTGCTGATGCTGAAACTGAAGTTACTTTTACGTATTCTCCAGATGCTGATGCATTTAAGAAATCTAAAGAATCTGCTGTTGCATTTGCGTATTCAGTTGCTAATACATTTACTAATTCTAATTTATTAGGGGTTGCTATGTTAATACTAGCAGTTGCTCCTGTTAAATCAACAGTATGTTCTGTTGTAACTCCTTGTTTTACAATGTATGATAATAATTCATAATCTTGATCAGCGTCAAATGTATGTCCAACTAAATCAATTTTAGTTCCATTTTCATTAGTTACTTGTTCTTCATCAATTGCACAGAATAAACCTGTTCTTCTTGATTCAGCGTTAATCATTGATTCAACATATAAGTTTCTTCCTTCTAAATCTTTAAATCCTGGGATTAAAGATCCACTGTATTGAGCTTCTAAAGTAACTTGTCTTAAATTAGAAAAGTTTGCTAATGATCCTTTTATTAAACCATCTGCATTAAAGTATGATCCGTATACTGGATCAGCTGACATAGTTGCAGCATCAAAGTTTCCTTTGAATACAAAAACGTCTACCATAAAATCAGAAATAAGATCAAAGTCATTTAAATATTCAGGTACATTACCTTCTCCATACCATTCTCTAGCTGGAATATCAAATGCTTTAGTGCTTTGTGCTTTTCTTACAAAAACTGTAATAGCTGATTGTTTAATGTTTACAAAATTAATTAATGAATTTCCATCAGCTAGTGCCGATGTAGATAAAGCGTTTAAAACTCTAGAATCAGATGGTGTCATGAATTTATCCATATCGAAGAAATCAGTATAATCTGATGTTCCTTCTTTTGAAGATAATGAATGAACCGATCCATTAGATACTGGTAATGCGTATGATGCTTTATCGCTAGAATCGAAACTTGAAGCGTTTAACGCTAAAATTGGTCCTCTAGATAAAGCCTCAATTGCTGATCTGTGGAAAAACATTCCTTTTTTCTCTAATTTTCTGTCGATAGATCCAAATACATTTGAAAATTCTTCAACAGTTGAAATTAAAACTGGTGTATTGTAAGGTCCCTTTCTTGAGTGACCTACTACTAATCTAAGTGTTTCAACATTAAGGTTTGCAGTCACTGACTTGTCAAACTCTAACCTATATACTCCACTTGATTTAAATTGCAATAATTGCGGACTTAGTGCCATAGTATTATATTTTTTATTTTTTTCTTTTATTATATATCTAAATTATTCGTGGGAATATTATAATAAGTCATAAATATCATATTGTAAATCTCCCTGTGAATCTGCGTCTCGATACAAGACCTTTTCCATTAATTTTACTTTTTCAGGGTCAATAACATCAAGTAATTCTTCAATGTAATCTGCATAATCTGTTGTTCCAAAAAATTCAGTTGCAGTTATTGCTGTCATTATGATATCATCATGTCCCATTTGAGCTCCATAGCTTCCGTTTCTTAATACTCCAAAAAGACTTGCTTCCTGTACGGTTTCTATGTCGTTTATTTTTATACGATTTAATTCTATTTGTTTTTTAAAGTTTTGACAAAATACTGATTTGTTGTCGCTCTTTAATCTTATACCAGGTTTTAATGTTCTTGCATCATGTCTATGTTTAAATCTTAATATCATTTCATCTTCAAAATCATTACGACCTGCAAAAACAGTTCTTAGATATTGTAATAGTATAGAACCGTATGTATTATATTCTATAATCATTTTTGTATTTTCTGAATTAAATATATCAACTGCTAAAGTATACAATATTTTAGCAAAGTCTTCAATAGGATGTTCATTACTTCTAAAAACTCCAACTTGATTTAATCTAAAGAAATCATACATTGCATCGGGGCTAACGAAGTTTTCAATATGTTGATCTTCCATTGGTTCTACTTCAAAAATATTAATTACAGAATAATCTCCTCCATTTCCTTCAGCAATATCCACTGAGAACATATAATATTTTTGACTGTTTGATGCTTCTTCAACATCGAAATCAGGATCAAATCCTAAAAATCCTTTTGTATCTATATGAATATTATCAAATTCTTCAAAATCATACCATTTCATTGGTTTTGCATTTTGTCTAATAACTTTCATTGTCCCTGGGCTTAATAGAAGGGTAGATGAACTTGTAAATTCATTACCATATTGTCTATTAAAAGCTTCTTCAGAACCTAAATTACCTAATTCTCTTTTAAACCATGCATCATCTCTGTCAGGGTGTTGCCACCAATCAATTCTTGTTGGAGTATATTCGTTGTTTCCTTTTTCTGCCTCTGAATATATTTCATAAAACTTGTTAAATCCATTTGGAGTTGAAGTAATATTAATACGTGAAATTTTAGAAGCCGAAAGTGTAGGATATACGTTTTCATAAAAAGAATCTACAATAGTTGGATGAACGTGTGCAAACTCATCAAGATATAAATTATGAATTGTAAAACCAATACCTGATTTTGCAGTAGTTGATTGACCTACTAAACGACATCCATTATCAGCACGAACATTCATAACATCATACTTAATAATTCCGGGTTTCATAAAGAATGGTAAATTCTCCAATACTACTTTTGCTTTATCTATAATTTCTTTTGTTGATTCTGATTTATTAGCCAATAGTAGTGTAGTTTTATCATAGTTAAATGTTAAATACCATGCATTAAAAATACTGGCTGTTACGGTTTTACCCATTTGTCTGGATGCCAAAACAATATTAAACCTTTCATTTTGAAAGTTTCTTAGCATTTCTTTTTGATAATCTCTAAGTTTTACCTGTTGAATACCTTCATCTGTCATTACAACTGCGTACTTTTCAGCAAAATAAACAATATCACCTGCACATTTTGCAAGTTCTGCAATCTCAGCTTCAGTATATTCAAATACAATATTACCTCTGCGTAAAAACTGTTTTCCTTCGTAGAAAGGCATAGGTACCTGTGGTCTATATCCCTGATCTAAAGCTAACATTAATTCATTAATTGATTTTGTTGACCAAATTAATTTATTAGCTTCATCAGAAGATTGGCCTTTCGGAATCCATCTATTATCTCCTACGTAATCGCTCATTATTCTTCTGTAATTTCTGCGTCTTCTATCTGATCATCTGATAGTTTTGCGTTCTGAATTATTTTCATTAAATCTTTTGTACCACGCTGTACCGTATCGCCAACTGGCGCACCACCTGATGCTTCAGTTATAACTCTATCAGTATCACGCTTTTTATACAATTCAATGTCTCTCGCTATCCTCTTTGCACCCTCTTCAGCCGCCATTAAGTACATAGTCTGAGACTTAATAATATCTAACATTGATTTTTGTAAGGTTGCTAATACTTCAAACATTCTTGGAGCTATTTCTCCATCTTCGATTGTTTCAAGCAATGTTGTTAGCGCCCTTTCACCAGCTTGTAATTGATAAATTAACGAAGACATTGTCATTTCATCAATTTTCTTTTTAGCTTGAATATATTCGTCTTTTTCTATAATATCTTCATCAAGATAAAACTTCATTAAAGACGTAATAGTTTTCTGCGCTTTTTTAGAAGAATTTACTTTTAGTTCTCCATAAGTTGGAAGCGCTGGTAAATCTCTTTTTGCTGGTAGTTCTGGATCTGTTTCAATAGATTCTTGAATTGGATCGTTATTTCCTATTAAATCATCAAGTTCTTTTCTGATGTCTTCTGCCTGAGATTTAATACTTTTCTTATTATCTTTTGACATATTTATATGTTTTATTATAGATTATTTATCCTAATTTTATTACCTAGCGTTTCTAAATCGCTGATAACCTAAACTTGGAATTGAATTATCTATAATGATTGATAGTTGATTATCTCTAACAACATATTGGTTTAACACATTACTATGTTGTTCTAATTCTATTGTTTTTGTAAATATTCTAATATTTGTCATATAAGAAGAATTTCCTCTTAAATGATAATTAGATTTTGAATCCCATATCAATGGTTGGCCGTGCTCAATTATTTCACTATATACTTGTTGTAAATTATTACTACTGTCTTGTGGTAAACCGCTATTTATTGTGTTTACGTTTTGATCTAATTTATATAAAGAAAGAGATGATTGTAAGAATTCATTATTAATATTTAATACAATACCATACCATTCTCCTTTTACTAATGTCGTTCCATGAGTATATGTATGTTCTACATCATCTATTTTCATTTTAAATTCAGATTGATTCATTCTTAATTTAAAACCTGATATTGCAGATAGATCTCCAAAGAGAAGATAATCATCAGTTGATGTTTCACTAAATTGAGGAGAGAACCAAAGCGTAAGGGCCATGTTGTCTTCTGATTTTAACTTAGATTCTACTGAATATTCAACAGCGATTCTAGTTGGATCAACTTTATCTAAATCGTAAAAGTTTTTACTAACAACAGTCCATCTATTCTTTAAATCGTAATCTTTAATTTTAAGATTTTTATCTATAAAGGTTCTAATACCGTCCCTATATGCGGTTGATACTGTTTGAAATTGTTGTGGATTTGTATCTTTTTCTTGCTCTTCTTTTTGTCTTTCTCCAAATATTTCTTCAACACCTGTTGTTAAATTATCAGTATCTACTTCAAATTGATTTTTATTAACTGAAGTTCTTTCTTGATACTTAACTAACTTTACTCTCCAATATGATTGAGCGTGATTAAATTCATCCGCAAGACTTATTGAATTAATTTCATACATTCTATTAATTAATGGAATATACATATAATCCTTGTTTCTAGGTGATTTTCCTTCGCCAAACACTGTTTCAAATTCAGAAGCGACAATATGTACCTCAAATTCTGCAAATTCCATACCGAAGATATCGTATGTTGCTCCTTCTTCTGGAAATTCGTTGTCTGGTACTAATATTTTTACATTTTGTTTATCAACTACATTGAATAAAGAGTATTCCATTAAATGAACATCCTCTGTTCTCATATCTGGTTCTGTTCTAAAATATTGTACTGAGTGTCCAAATATATTACTTGCCATTCCGACAAGTTGTTTATAAACATTAGTTGATTTATTTAAATTATATGGATTAAATAAATTATCATCGCATCCAACATCAATATTTGCACATCCATTCATTGCGAAAGGATCTGTACACTCTACACAAAATTGAGGACATGATTCAATAGTACCTTGATCTGTTTCTAATGTATAAGTTATTGATATTATTGAGATCGTACTTCCACTTGTTAGTGCAGCGACTTCAGCTTTAACATCGATCCACAATGGTTTTGCTGGATTAAAATTTAATCCTAAAAGATCTACAAACCCTGTTGTATTATTTAAAGCTCTCCATTCTGAAAATTCAGAATTTGTGTATGAAAATCTATATTCATAATCAAAGTAATTATTAGCATTTGCTGGAATATAAAATTCTAGTTCACTTGTTTCAAATTCTATTGGAACTGTGACATCTAATTCTATAGGTGTTGTTATTGTTGCGATTTCAAGTTCAGTGTTACCGATGATGATTTTATCTCCCGGCGAAAACTGACTAAAATTAGTAAGATTTCCATATACTTTAGTAGATCCTATGGATGTAGATACAGTACCTACTGTTTTATAGTTTTGTACACCTGCTACAATTTCCCAATCTAAAACCTTTACGGTATTATAATATGGTGTTTGTAGAGAAGCAATTAAAAAGTCTCCGTATTCGCTTGCTGTATATCCTGTAACCATTATTCTTCTAAATTTTCTTTTACTGTGTCTTCTGGCTTATATCTTTCGCCAGCAATCCATGCAGCAACAAATCCCGTTAATGATGCAAAATACATTGATAAATCGGTAAGACTAGAAGAATACCATATCGCTGAAGAACCGGCAATAAGCCATAAAGCAACTATCGCGTATATCATAACTTCTCTTCTTGATCTGGGGCCTGGTTTAAATATTCCAGTTTTTTTACTAGGTCTTCTAGTTTCAGCCCATATATATGTTGCACTATATGCTGTTAAAGAACCAAAATATACCGCTAGATCTGACAGACTTGCACCTTTATAAGTAGCAAAAACTCCCATTACAACCCAAAGAAAAACTATAATATAAATTAAAGCTTCTCTTTTTCCAAAATTACCAAGTATTTTCATTAAGAAAGATCTTATTTTATCTATATATTCTATAAAATAAGGGTGGTTTATTACCAATATTTAATTATTAATAATTCCTATAACTGAATTTGCAGTTTTAGGACTTAATTGATATCCACTACATGTTAATCCTATTGTACTGTAATTAGATCCTGATTCAACGTTAAACATTATACCGCCATCAGACGAATTATATTCATCAAAAATAAACATAAGTTCATAAAGTTCTTGAAACATTTTATCCTTAATAGTTCCGTTAATTCCGCTACCACATGTTACTGCGATTACATAATTACGTCTTCCACCTGGATTAAAATTTGCTCTACCCTCTATTTCTCCACCAATTGTTGATCTCATTGTACCAGAGTATCCACCAGCGGCAGGGGCTGAAGATTTATCAACTTCATACTCCTTATATTTTTTAACCACCTTTTCGATTTGAAAGGCTAATAAAGCAGCATTACGACCTATAAAAATATCGTAACTATCTTGTTCTTTACCTCCTTGTACATTAAGGTGCTCTTTATAACTAGGCAATTTACCTGTTTTTGCAAGAGACTTCATCGCATCTAAAGTTTTTAAATAACTATCTCCCCATTTATCATAGGCGATTTGTGCTAATTCTACCTTTTCCTTAGCCTTTGCTTTAATTCCTTTTTTACCAAATGCTAACGCTTCGTTAATTGTAGCAAATTGTTCAAATAATCTTACTTTTTTCATTATTAATATTATTTTATTTACTTTATATATCTTAATAATCTGTAACAATAGATACTAAAGGATCGTCTTTTTCTGTTTTAGGATCAATCATATCCATTATTGTTGTTATTAATGGTATTGGGTCTGCCCCCTTAAGGTCAGAGATGTCTTTATCTATTTCGCTAGTTATCCATAAATCTAAGGTATCTAATAGCTGTATTAAATGCATCCTTGAATAAGGAACGTCTTCTTCTAATATGTGTAACTTTTCAAATATATTGTTTACTTCTAATAGTTCATCATTATCGTATAGCTCATATAATTTAAATGTCATAGATAGAACTTTAAAATCAAATTTAAGAAGCTTATCTCCTTCAATTTCTAGAAGTCTACTAAAGCTTTTATCATAACTCTTATTAAATCTTATAAATTTTAAATCTGTAAGATCTTTACACATCATATAAATAAAATATGGTGAATGTACATTTTTATGTAAAAAGTCAGATCCTACTGATTTAACTTTATTAATCATAGGCATATATAGGTTTTCTAATAAAGAAATGATTTGAGATGCAGAAACTATTACAGAATCTTCATTAACTTCCATATAATCTAGATTGTTTTTAATTTCAACCCAAAGCCTATTGTCAAAGTGATTATATTTATGTAGAGTAACGTCGACTGACGTTATTTGAATACTTTTATCCATTGTAAATCTTTTAATATACTGTAATCGATCTATCTATCGATTCTAATTTAGTATAAAGTTCTTCTTTTGCGAATTTTTCAAGTTCTTTAAATTCTCGCTTTCCTATTTCGTTTTTATCGATAAAAACTCTAATAGCTTCTTCACTTGGTATATATTGTGATTTACTCGTAGGCTTTTTCTTAGCCGTCTTTTTAGTTCTAGTATAAATCCAACCAGGAACTCCTTTAAATCTACTAGCAACTAGTGACCAACTATCAATTACTGCTATTGGATTTATTCCATTGATATTAAATAATTGTGCATTTGACGGAAACTTTATTGCAAAGAAACGATTGATCATAAAATGATGTCTTTTCTTATTGTGGTTTTTTATTTCAGCATATTGTTTTTTCTTTGTAAACATTATTTTTACAAAGTCAAATAGTTTAGTTTCGTCTAGCATATTAGAATAACTCTTTAGTTATTTTACTATTATCTGTTTGTTTTGTTTCAGGGGTTTTTAATCCGGCAAAAGGATCAAATCCACCGGGAGCTGATGTTCCCTTTTTCTGCAACCAATTAGTTCCTTCAAGTATAATTTCCATCTTAGTTAATTTATTAAACGTAGGCTCAATAGTAAAATCAGCTTCAATTGCTTTATAAATTTGTTTTTGAATAGGATCAGGGATTGTATTAAAATGTAATAACATTAAATCTAGATTTTGATTAAATCTTGGTTTAATTTCTTTATGGTCTGATTTACCTATAACTCTATATATAATATCGACTATAGAATCTACACTTTCTTTATTAAAGAATTGATCTATTGTAAAATCACCATGTTCTTTTTTATATTGATCTAATATTTTATATGCATTCTTTTCAGTAATAGAATAATTCATAATTTTACCTGACTTAGCAGTCTTAGTCCATGTGACTACACTTTGGATATTATCGCTTTTATCTCCTTGTAATATTTTAGAGAATATAAAATCATCACAGTTAACTTCTTCTATTTGAACTTTGTTTTTATTTACCCAATCAGATAGATCTTGTTTCATTCTGTCATGTAATACATTAGTTGAAGACATATTAAATAGCATATCTTCATTAGACATATTATCTGTTTTTCTTTCATTAAGTACGTCTTCGAAACCTTCAAATGCAATTAATTTACGTTTTGAATTATAGTACCATAAAGAATATGCATCAGTTGCTTTATTGTAATTTACAAGCTGTATAAGATCTCTATCACCTGTCCATACGATACAGTTTTTACCTTGATTATTTAACTGAGTAGACCAACCGAACAATACGTCATCTGCTTCTGCGCCATTAATTTGATGTATGATTACACCTTGTTTTGCAAGAATACTTTGAAATTCAGAGTATACATGAAAAACACCTTCCCAATTAACTGAATCGTCATGAGTACGTGTTCCTTTATATTGAGCATCTGGGAATAAATCTTTACGCCAAGATTTTGCATCAACTGCAACAACAACTTGATCTACAAATGCTGACATTTTACGTATTTCAGAAGCAAAGTCAATACATAATTTACGCATTAAACCTGCTTGACTATCTTGCGTTCCTAATAATTGTTGACCTTTTTTACGAGGAAGGACGAATAATCTACTGTGTAAAAAGTAATTACCGTCTATTAATAATGAATGTTTTCCTAATTTCATATTATATGTTTTTATTTTATACTACTAATATAACACTTTTTTGCGACATAAAAAAATTATTGTCTAACTATTTCTTGTAATTTGTATACACAACTTAATAATGTTATAACTTGATCTATTACAAGGTTTCTTTGTGCTTGGTGTTCTGCAACAACAACTGCAATTTGCGGTATGAATCTTGTTGCACTTTGTTTTTCAGATTGAATATATTGAATAAATTCTTCTCCTAGTGTTTGAAGTACATCATCAACTCTATTTGAATATTCACCAACTAAATATTGATAATTCTTAACTGGGTCTGTTTCATTGAAGATTAATTCAAAAACATCTTTATAAACTGAATTAAACTTTTTTACATCTTCAACATTAATTGAAGTTGTTCCTTGAGTTTTAAATCCTTGCAGTTTATTAAGAGTAGATCTTAAGTCAGGAAAATTACGACGGACAAATTCAACCAATGCTGGTTTTTCTATTGTCATTTCTTCTTTTCCACAAATATCATATACTCTTCTGATATATTTTTTTGTTAATTCACTTTCTTCTTCTTTATCAAAATCAAAGTTAATAACTTCGAAACGTGAAAGAATTGGATCTGGTAATTTATTGATATAATTACATGTTGCAATGAAGCGTGAATTAGATGCAAACGTTTCCATTGTCGCACGTAATGCTTTAAAGAATTGATCAGAGACACCATCGACCTCGTCTAGTATAACTACCTTAAATTTATCTCTATCATCTAGAATTGACATGGTTGAACAGAAGTCTGTAATTCTTGTACGTATAACATCAACTGAAGTATCTGTTGAGGCATTAATGTATAGGTAAGGAAGATCCCATTGCTGAACAATTGCCTTTGCTGTTGATGTTTTACCAGTTCCAGGAGAACCTGCGAAAAGCATGTTCTGTGTTAGACCATCTTTAAACTTATTCATTACTCTTTCTGGAAGAATTAAATCTGTTAAATCCTTTGGTCTATATTTTTCTGTAAATAATGCTTGAATCATCTAGTGTATATTTTAGTAATTATATCAAGAAATCACTAAATGTTTCAGTAATAAATACTATATGGCATATAATAAGAAATATCCTAATATAAAGAGAACTGGTGGACCTTATCCTAGGAATAGATTCGGTGTTCGCTACGACTCTATCTCTAAACAACAGCGTAGATTATTATTAGAACATCCTATACTCAAGGACCGTGCTCAGAGTGATCAGTTCTTACATATTATTTTTGAAGTATGCAGACACAGGCATGTTGATCGATTTGATAAATTTTATTATGATCTATCTACTGATTCTTTTGTAAATATGAGTGAATTAAAAGAAAACTACGATACTATTGATTGGGTATGTGCTATAAGCGGTAGAGATATCAGGTCTAATATAAATGATTTTAGTCCAAGTAATTTTATACATGAAGAATATTTAGATATATTAAATCCTAATTTTGTAGATGCTAGAATTGTAAAGTCTTCAGTTCTCTTTCAAAAACACGTAAAAAAACTCCTACTGAATCAACAGAAGGAGTTCTTAAAACTTGCTCGTAAAAATAGTAAATCCTAGATTAACTTTGAAAATTTATCTCTAATAGATAATCCTTCCGAAACCATTTGATCTGATTCCAATTTAGTAATTATCGAATTGTACTTTGTGTATAATTTTGTATTATGTAATTGCCAACTCGATTTACCTGCAATTTCCTCTGCTAATAAATCATTACCAACTTTTAAAGCTCTATAAATTAAAGATTCTTTTTGACTCTTTTCTTTATTTTCTTCATTGATGTTTGTAAACATCTCAGATATTAATGTATCAATCTGTTCTTCTAAAGCTTTCATATCTAACATTACCGTATCGAATGATTCTCCTAATTCAGATTTTTTCTTTTTAAAATCTTCTACTTTAGACTTTAATGACTCAATACTCTTTTTAATACCTTCTTTAGCGCTATCTGGAATTTCCTTGCCATCGCTTTCTCCAGTTTCTAATTTTTCTTCTGCATTTTTAATTTTTTTAGTAAGAGATTCTATTTGATCATCAAATGCTTTTTTCTTATCAGTGCTATCTGTTTCACCTGATACTTTTTTATCTTTGCCAGCAGCTGCATCCGCGTCTTTATCAGCTTTTTTTGCTTTTAAAGTTACTTTAGTTAATTTTTGTTTAGCATCTGAAAGGTCTTTCTTTGCACCTTCTTCATCTTCACCTTCAAGGCCTGCTATTTTAAGATTAATTTCTGCTATTTTAAGTCTAGCAGTTGCATTCTTTACAGGATCTTCGTCCTTTCCTGCGCCAGTAATTAAAGGCTTTCTTGCTTGTTTTAAAGCGCTAATTTTATCTGCTTTACTTTTTTCCTTATTTTTGTCCGCATCAGGTACATCTTCTTTCTTACCTTTTTGCTCTTTATCTACTGCTTTCTGAAGTTCTGCCTCATCTTCTTTACCGGGCTTTGAATCGTTATATGCTCTTTCATCTTCAGCAACAGCTAATTTTAATTTATTTATTTGATCTTTAATTGCTTTTTTCTGAGATGGAGATGCTTCACCTAAAGTAATTTTTAATATTTCCATCTTACCTGCTTTTTTCTCGGCAGATAAAGCATTTTTAACTACGCTTCCTTTTTTTCCATATTTATCATCAACTTGAGTTTGTAAGCTTGTCATAGTTTCTTTAGCAACCTCTAATTTAGCTGACATGGCATCTTTCTTTTTTCCAGCTTCAGCTGAAGCGATTGAATTTTTAACACCTGCTATTTTAACACCCATTGCATTTACTTTAGCCTGTGCTTTTCTAGCCTTAGGTGCAGTAACTTTCCAATCGTAAAATTTCTTAGCTCCTACTCCTAATGCAGCAATTCCACCAAGTGCTGCAGCTCCTGCAACATCTAGTGAATCTTCATTTAATGATAGGTCTTCAGTTAATTCACCTGCTAATGTTTCAAGTGAAGTCATAATATGATCTATATCACTAATCATATCTGTTCTATTTCCTGTTTCGATATTTACGTCTGATGATACTGTTGGTTCAACAGATGCTATAGGTTCAGATACAGTTGGTGTTGGGTTTAATTCTTCATTAATAACCTCTAACCATTTTTCAAATTTATCCATTTCTTGTTATTTTGATTTATATACTATATATCAACAAAAAAAGGGAAGCATTGCTGCTTCCCTTTCTTAAAATATTTGGTTGGTTGAATTAACCAATCAATTTAGAATTATACTAAGTTGATTAAGTTAGTCCAAGCACCGTCAATTGAGAATTGTACGTATTGAGTTTCTGCATGGAATCCAGCTTCAACTAATGCGAATCTTGACTTAACCGCAATTTTAGGAGCCATAGTTCCTTCAGCGATAGCTTGTACTGATTCTGCCATTAAGTAAGGCATGAATACTAATCAAGGACCGTTTCCGTCTCCTTTTCTACCAACAGATACTGAGTAATCTCCCCATGCCATTGTTGGATCAGTGTAAACATTGATTCCAGCAACAGATCCTAATGGATAGATAGCTCCAGCTGATTGAGAGAATGTATTAGACATTGGGTTAGCTACGAATCCAGCGATTGACTGTAATACTGTAGCAACTTGTGGTCCAACAACAGCAAAGTTACCTGCTCCTCTTCTTCCTCTGTTAGCGATTAAGTTAGCAGCAGCTAAAACTTGAGTTAAGATTGATCTGTGTGCAGATGCAACAGTATCTCCTCCAGTTAATGCAGATGCTTGAGGTAAAGTAATATCGAAACCTCCAGCAGTAAATGCTTCAGTAACGTTTTTAGTACCTAAAGTTCTAACTTCACTTAAGATGTATTGGTTAATAGACTGTGTTAATTCGTTAGTTAATACTGACTCAACTTGAGCAACAGCGTCAACACCGTATTGTTTTAAGTCTTGGATTTGCTCTCTAGTAACTGCAGCAGCAACTTGGAAAGTTTCAGCAGCAATTGATTTAGAGAATAAAGATAATCCCATGATTTTGTCATTAGTAGATTCACCCTCTTTTCTTGAGTATGGTGATCCATCAGCTTTTCCAGAGAATCCTGGAATGTGATCTTCTAATGCTTTTACTAATTCAGCGTCTGCGTATCTAGCAGCAATGTTTGCTTCACCAACAGCTAATGCATCAACAACTTCGATGATGTTTTTTCCGTCGATTCTAGATTCTCCAACTTTAACATCAGTACCTGCAGCAGCATCTGAAGTTTTGATGTAAGTAGGTGCAACACCATTATCTAATCTACCACCTTCGTAAGTAAAGTCTAAGTAAGATAATAATCCCATTGGTCCAGCCATAGGAACTACAGGTACTAAATCTAAACCTACAGTTTGTGCAGCAACTTGCATTGCTAAAGGTAATAATGAAGGAGCTTTATCTCCTGATCCTAAATCTGCAGAGTTTGGGTTTGCAGGTAATTTTGCAGCTCCCATACCAGCTAAATTCATAGATGGATCTAAAGACATAATGTTTGCGTCTTCGTATAATTTGTGGTTGTGACAGTAAGTCGACATCCATGCTAATTTCTCAGCGTCGTTGATTCCTGTAGCAGATTCGATGATCGGTGACCATGTTGCTCTAACTTCAGACTCGTTAATTAAATTTGCCATTTTTGTTATATTATTTTTTTTTAATGGTTTTTATTATTGTTTTCGATTGTCTTTCAGTTTTTTGCTTCTTAACTGATAATCGATTATGTTCATACTATATATCTATAATAATTTATTAAAAAATGAGTTTTTTCATTTTTTCATTTTTTTAATAAAAAAGATTAGAAAACTATTGCTAGTCTTCTAATCTTCTATTTTAATAAATTAAATTTGATTATTTGTTAAATCTACTCTTAAGTTGTAATGCAATTGAATCTGTATCGTATCCAATTGTTGGTTTAACTTCTTTCTTCTCGTTGATAGCTACTTTTTCCATAACGGTTGTAACTTCTCTAAGATCTCTAGTTTGCCAGAAATTTGCAACTTGATATGGTGTGTTTAACGTGAAGTATTTAGATTGAGATAAAATTTCATTCTTTTTAGCTTCTGATAAACCTGACCATGCATCTGAATATTCTGCTGGCATCATTGAAATCACATTAGGTGTAGATTTTGATGGTGCATCAGTAATTAATGCGTTTTGCCATAATCCTAAGATTTGACCTTCTGTTAAAAATCCTCTACCTTCTACCGCGTTTAATACTTTAGATTGATCTTCTTCGTTTAATTCGTTAAACTCGTTTCTTGAGCTTTCAGAAATAAAGTTAAAGAATCCTGGTGTATTAGATTTATTTTCAGTTGTTTTATTAATTAAAGATTGTAACTTTTCAGTTATTTCATTTTTGTAAGTTTGAAGCTCGTTAGATTCTTCAACTTCTTCAGTCTCTTCAACTTCTTCAGTAGCTTCTTCCTCTTTAACTGCTTCAGTTTCTGTAGATTCATGGAATTCTTGATCTTCTTCTTCAGTTTCTTCAACTGCTTCTACCTCTTCAGTTTCTTCAATTGCTTCTACCTCTTCAGTTTCTTCAACTGCTTCAGTTTCTTCAACTGCTTCAGTTTCTTCAACTTCTTCAGTTTCTTCAACTGCTTCAGTTTCTTCTGAGATTTCTTCTCCTTCAGCATCTCCTTCACCGTCAAGCTCTAAATCAGCTTCTACGTTTTCTGGCTCTTCAACGTCGTTTGCTACTTCTTTAGCGTCGTTTTCGTCTTCGATTTCTTCAACTTCTTTACCAGCTTCAGCTTCTTCTGAGATTTCCTCTCCTTCAGCGTCTCCTTCACCTTCAAGTTCTAGATCTTTTTCAACATCTTTAACTTCAGCTCCATGTTCTAATTCGTTTTCTTCAGCATCAACTGTAGGTTCAGTAACATCCTTTGCATCGTTTTCATCTTCGATTTCTTCAACTTCTTTACCAGCTTCATCTTCTAAAATTAAATTGGTATTTACAGTTTCAGCAACGTATTCTGCGTATTCTGTAACTTTTTCTAAGTTTTCTTTTAAATAGTCGATATACTTTAATAAACCTTCGTGAGTTGTTGCTCCTTCGTTATAAGATTCTGCTAAGTAGTTAGTGTACTCTTTAATTGAATCAACACCTTCAGCGATATGCTCAGAGTATTGAATTGATTGATCTAATTTTTCTGCAATACTTTCTGTGTATTGGATTGATTGATCCGTTTTTGTTGCTAATTCTTCGGCTGTATTAATAGACTGATCTAATTTTTCTGCTAAATATCCAGCATATTCTTTTAGATTTTCTATTTCTGTATCATTGCCATTTTCTTTAGCAGCTGCCATAGATTCTTTAATACTTTTCATTTCTTCAGAAAGATATTGTGAGTATTTATTAAAATCTTCAACAGTGATAAATTTAGATTCTGCCATTGTTTCTGTTTGTTTATTTTCGATTTTTGTTGTTTCTTCGTTTAAATTTGAGCTTCCACCGATTTCATAGATTAAAATATCAGAGTTGTTTTCAAATCCAAAAGATTCGTTAACTCTCTTTAATTCTGCGTTTTCAAATCCAGGATCTGCAACTAAATCATAAGTGAATAGTTGTTTGATCTTTACTTTACCATTAGATTCTACAGCACCAGCGGCTCTTGAAGAAATTTGAAGTGGTACTCCAGCATCAACAAGTGCTTTAGCTTGACGACCAGCGTCAGTATCTAATAATCTAATACGTCCTTTAATTTGCTTATTTGCTTCATCGTATGTTATTTCTTCAATAATGTGTGATACATTCTTTAAAGAAACGTCAAAATTTTGTGGATGATCTAATTCACCTAAAAGTTTAGATGCTTTGATTTTATCTTGTAATGATTCGATCTGTGGTAGATACTCTTCAGCAGTGTAAATACGGTTGTTTCTATTCTTCGTATCTAATTCGCCAAAAACTCCTTCTAATACATATACTCCGTTTTCTTCTTTAAATTCTAAACCCGAAGCAGATCTTTCTAAGATTAATAAGTCAGTTTTGCTCATTTTATTATTTTATTATATTTGTATTATATATCTTTATTAAAAAGTGTGATTTTTAAAAAATTAATTTTTTTAAATATCTGCTAAAGGATCTTCCTCTCCACCTTCTTCTTCTTTTTTCTCTTCTTCTTCCTCTTCAGTTTCTTTCGCTGTAATTTCTTCTAAATATTCGTTATACATTACAACTAAATTTTGCATATCTGCTTCAGTAAAAGCTGTATTACCATACTGATCGAAAAAATATTCTTTAAATTCCTTTTCAGTCTCAGAACTAACTATTGCTCCGATAATTTCTTGAGATTTAAGTTCAATCCCATCGTCTGTTGAAAAATCATCAATTTTAATATCAGAATCAGGTGTAACCGTTTTTGCGTCTTCGGCTATAAAATCTTCGTATAATCTTACTTTTTTCATTTTATTAATTTATTTTTATTATATATCCTCTTTACATTCCAGCGTCCATTGGGTCAACTTCAGGTTCTTCTGCATCTTTAGCAGCCTTTCTTGCTTTATAAGCTGCATTAGCTGCTTTATCATCTGGACTTAGTTTTAAATATCTATCAACTAAGAAGTCTGAATCAAAGTAGTAATCTTCTTCCATTGTTTCTGGGTTTGTTTCAACTAGAGAATCTTTTACAGAACTAATAAATTCTACTCTACGTTCCATGATTTCCATTTGTTTTAATTCAGCAAACATATTCTCTTCAAGGAATTGTAGAGATATTTGTGTTTTAAACGATGCATCATTTTCAAATTCAGGAAATTTTAAACACATTTGAATGTATAATGGTTTAACTAAAATTTCTTGGAATGTAGATCTTAAACGTTTAATAAATTTACCAAACTTGATCTCATCTCTAATCATACCATCGGCAGCTAAATTGAAATCTCCACCACCATCTTCATACATGAATCTATTAAATGGTATTTTAGAAACCATTTTTAATTTATCTGAGAAATATTTAAGAGCCTCTGTATCTGATAATTCAGGACCTTCTCCTCCTAGTGTTTCAATCTCCGGCTGTTCTCCATCTTTCGAAGGTAACCAATATTCTTTATTAAATTGTAACATTGGTTTACCGTCAGTATGCATACTTCCAGATTCCCAATCAAAATCTACAACTTCTTTATAGTTATTCATTAACTGAGCAAGTGATTGTTTTGCTCTTGTTTTAGATTTACCACCAACTGGGATTATAAATTTCATTCTATAAGAAGAATTAGTAACAGCCCAGATTACTCTAGTGTGTTCCATAATTCTCATTAAATTAAATGACCTTATAAGTCTCTCTAAGTAACTTACTCTCGAGGCTGTGGTAATTGATGAATAAGAAATATAAATGATCTGAGAGTCATACAGAACTCTCTCTTTAACTGGATCGTCTTTAAATTGAGTCCATACTTTCTTACCATCCGTTTTATTATATCCTGGAATTAATGTTATAGGATCAATTTCTTTAAATCCAATAATTTGAGTTTGCTCAGGGTTATAAACTATTTCAAAAGAAAGATAACCATCAACTAAGAACTTTCTATAAAAGTACCATGCCGATTGGTCTTGATTAAATCCAAAATATTGATAAATATCTCGATATGCTTTTTGTAAATATTTTTCAACTTCTTCACTAACATCCATTCCTATAAGTTCAGGAGTTGCAAAAAAGTTTTTATTATCATAAACAACTGATTCATCACAAAGAATATCTAAAATATCTTCGATTTCATCATACGTTGAAAATGCTCTTAATTCATTACGCTTACTTTCGTAATTTTGATCGAAGAACGGTATATTCTTACGCATTGTTGTATCAGACATTGAAAGAGCTGCAAACGCTCCATACATATCATCTGAGTCTACTCCCATTTGGTTTATTTGACCAAAACCTATTGCGTCTTCAATCGGACCTATTGCCTGTGATTGCCTAAGTACTAAATCATCATAATACATACCAAAAGAGCTTAGCTTTTTTAGCTGATCTCTCAGTGTAAATGATTTCTTGTTGTAGCTTAATGGTCCATTTCTATCTACGAATCCTGCCATTATAATATAATATTAATTTTGTTTATATATTCTTTTTTTATTTCTTAGAAAACAATCTTCTAATTTGTTTCATTGTAACACCATTTAAATCAATAAAATCACATAGTGCTATCTCTGGCCATTTAGAATAACTAACAACTGCTTGTTTTTGTTTTCTACTTGGTTTATATTGTCTGATTGCAAAATCACATCCGGATCTTTGTAAATACGATTTCATACCGTCGTACGTTATTCTTAATCCTCCTTGTGTTTTTGCGTTATAATATTTTACACCTGTTGAATTACTTTTTATTTGACCTTGTACCCTGCTATATAGATCATCTAATAAATCTTCTTTAACTCTAATTGGTAATAAATTTAAATTAACTCCTAAATCGTTGTTATTATCTAATTGTTCTAAAGCGAGTACTACTGGGTTTTTGTCGAAAAATTCGAGATCTGGTGTAATAGGGTCATATTCAAATATGTATATTTTTCCAGGTTCAAATCTATTTCTAACATAAGCTGCTTCTTTTACACTTTTATTACTAACACCATCATTAAACCATTTCTCAGCAGCCTTTCTGGCAGCTCTTTTACTACCAGCGCTTTTTGTTAATTCTCTTATTTGTTTTTTAACGTAGCCCATTTAATATAGTGTCTTCTGTTAATACTATAAAGTTCCAGTTACGACCTTCACAATATTCTTTAGCAGCATTGTATTTATCCATGTTTTTAACATACTGCTCTGCCAGAAATTTATAAGATTTTATAGCTTTTTTTGAATTTTTCTTAGGAGGTTCTGGTTTTTGAATTTGTGCCTTTGGTTTAATTTCAACTAAATATTCTTTATTAGAATTATCCTGTTGTTTTTGTTTAAAATAAAAATCAGGATAATATTTACGTGCCTTATTATCTTGTCTCGACCAATATTTAATTTCAACAGGCTCACTTGACCAATTTAATACTTTATCATTCATGTCACACCAAATACAGAATTTGCGCTCCCATGAGCTTCTGTATATAATCGGAGTTGGTCCGATATATTTCTCAGGAAAGTTAGGGATAAAATAACCTTGATTAAATCCTGAGTTTTTAGTTGGTTTAACATTCTTTATTGACATGTTATATTGTATAGATTCCAGACTGTTCTCCTCCTTTATCAGATCCATATCCATCAATTGATATAGTTCCTTTATATTTTTGTGGATGAATTTTATTCCATCCTTTAGCGTATCCTCTTTTTGCAATTTCTGTAAAATACGCAAATGCATTAGGATATTTAGGGTTAAAGTTTCTCCAATATTTAAGAAGGTCTAAAATAGCAAATTGAAGACAGTCATGTCTATCATCTTCGTTAACATATCGCATCTTATTTATTGCCTTTTCAGCAAGTAGAAGTAACATCTTCTCTGCTGTTGGAGTAAGTGTGTCTTGTTCTTTTGAAAGACTCATTTCTGCATGAAAATCTTTATTGTTAAGGTAGTTCTTTTTACGTGGCACTGTTTATAATTTAATTTATTTAAAGGTTATACAGTAAAAATGCAATTTGTTTATTAATAAAAAAAGGGAACTTTCGTTCCCTTAATTAGAGTAATATGTAATTCTTAATTACTTCTTTAACTCTGCAATTTTATTTTTCCAATCTAATATTTCTTTTGTAATAAGTATATCAGCTGCTTTTATTTCAGAAATTGATTTATCAGCCTCTGCTAATAAACCTCTTTGATCTTTTAAAAATGATACTATATCTTCGTATGATTCTATTTTTGCGTTTATGTCTGCTATTGTTTTAGATTCTCCTTCTAATAAATCTAATAAAAAAGAAGATGCGTCTAATTTAGTTTCTTCAGAGACTATATTAAGTGCTGTATTTGCAGAATCTGCTTTAAAAAATCTTGCAATTTTTGTTTCTGAATTAAATCTAGAAACATATACACTTTCGTTTATTTTAAATAAATCAACATTTATATTTTTATTATTAAATGAAGCTACAAAATCTAAAACTATAAAGTTTTCAATTAAATTTGGTAAAGATTCAAATAAATCAGATTTATTCTTATTATTATACCTTACTAAACCTGCTTGTAGAACGTGGTTTGTGAAAGAACCATTTATTTCAATTCCATTGACCTTAAAGATGTTTTCTTTAATCAGATATTCAAATTGAGAAGATCCATTATACCAGTTTATTTTATTAGTTAAAAATTCAAACGACTCAAATGCATTAATCGCATTTTTTAAAGTATTACTTATGTGTTCAGTTTCTGTTAGAATATCATTATTTAATTCAAAAGTTCTACCATTAATATAAAATGTTGAAGAATTTTTGTCTTTAAAAAATGGAGATAATATATTTGTTTTCATCGCTTGTTTGTTTTTTAATAAGTGACATTACTATTAGAATGCCCTACAACATACCAAGAGTCTTGATAATATTTAATACTTATTGCTCCTCCTGCTAAAATCTCAATTGACTGAGGTCCTTCAAAATTAGAAGTATCTATTTGAATAGTACCGTTTGCTGCTATAATAACCGATTCTTGTCCTATTGTTCCAGGGGAAAGAACAAGCGGTGATTGTTGTTGATTTGCGTCAATAATCAATGGTGTTGAATTAGAACTTCCAGCGTTTGGAATGTATCTATCACTTGCGTTAAACGAAGTGTCTGCTGCAAAATTGCTATTATTTTGAGATGGCTTAGATGTTAATGTAGAATCTATAACCATTGTAGTATCTCCTCTGTTTGTTGCTATTGTTTCATCTTCTAAACTTCCTTTTGAAACTACCGAAGATACAATTTCAAACATTCTATTACCAACATGCGTTTCTGAATCAAATTCAAAAGCAGGTATAAATGAATTTACTACGATTGGAAATGTTATTTTATATTTATCTTTATCATCAAAAGTAAAATCAATTGGATTTTGTATTTCAAAATCTTCAGGAATTGCATAATATGAATTTAATCTATATGTTGCCTCGTCTAAATGACCAACCTCAACATTAAAGGTATTAGACTTATATAAAGTCTTAACCATCATTTCAGTTATTTTAAAAGCATCTAATGTAGAGCTAACTAAAATCTCAATATCAAATGAAAGCTCTATAGGAATCATTTCAAATTCAGATTGATAACCTTCCATAGCGCCTTCGCTATTCATTTTAGTATAGCTTCCAACATTACGTTTATTTACTAAACTGCCTGAATCAATAGCCATTCCCGTTACTCTTGCAACTCCTCTTGGAACAACATCATAATTACCATCGGCAAACCCTACATCAGGGTGACAATCAGGTCCAGACGCTGTAGAAAATAAAAAATTATCTCTTAAAAATTGATCATCCCCTGTTATTGAATAATAAAAAGGAACATCAATTGCCTTACGGGTATTTGAATCTACTTGTCTGTAGAAATATAGCTTATTATTTAAGTCTGCTAATAAGCCTATGATTAAATGTCTAACGACACTGTCGTCTGAATTGTATTTTAAATTGTATGAAGCCATATTAATTTTTATTCTATAGCTTCTATCTCAAATTTAGAGAAGCCATTTTCTCTATATATTTGTATTTTTTTATCAAATAATTCATGTGGAAGAACTGAGTGATTAATTACAAATGTATTAATCTTGCTCTCTTTGATTACTTGACTTAATATTTTAAGAATATTATGAACCCCATCTGCATCTACTGAACTTAATAATTCATCTAAGAATAACAGATTTAATTGTGGAAATCTTAATTTTAATATTTTAATGATTGCAATAATAACAATAAAGTCTGCTTTTTTACGCTCGCCTGTCGATAATGTTAGTGGGTTGATGTCTTCTCCTAAGTGATTTATAATACAATCAAACTTATCGTTGAATCTAATATGAAACGGAAGGTGCATTGTTTGGGCCATTGCCGCTATGTTTGTATTTAGCCCTGGTAATATTGTTTGAATTGCCAAGTTTTTTACACCATCTTCACCTAATATTTCTTCTATATTTTCTAAAAAATAATAATCACTATTAACTTTAGACTGTGATGTTGTTTTTTCAGATTCTTGAGATTCAAACCCTTTAATTAATTCTTTCATGTGTGGAAAATTACCCTCACTGTCAATAGAATCTTTAATAGTAATTAACTCTTTTTTGAGATTTAATATATTTGTATTTATTGAAGCAACTTTTTCTCGAACCTGATCGTTTTTTTGATTCATTAAAAATATTTTATCTTTAATATCTAAAACATCTTTATTGGCATCTGCAATTTTATTAGGTAAATCTGATATTAAAGCTTCTAATTCTTTTTTTCTATCTTCATGAAAATCAGAAGTTAAAGGAGCCGTACAAGTTGGACATGAATTACTTTCATAAAGGCTTAATTTCTTTTTAAGTTCTTTTAATTCATATTCAAGATCTGATTTATCTTGAGTAGCGCTTTGATTTACTAAATTTAAATCCTTAATAGAGTTTGATATTTTAGTTTGTGCATCAACTAATTTATCTTTATTATCTCCATATTTTTTTAGAGTATTTTTTAATTCTTGAATTTTAGCTTTATCTTTTTTATTAGATTCAGCTAGCATTTCATTAAGTTTCATATTAACTGAAGTAATATTTTCAGTTAATTGTTTTAATTCTCTATCATAAACATCTAATTCAACTTTTAAACTTTTACGCTGTTCTTTGATTTGACGTTGCATATCATTAAGAATAGAAAATCCAAACATTCTATCTATGATTTGCTTTTTATCATTATTTGTCATTGTTAAAAAAGATTTAAAATCATTAACTGACAATATGATAATATTTTTAAATACATGGTATGGAATTCCAAATATTTCTTCTTCTAAATATTCTTGAACTGATCTTTTACCAGCTTTATCAAATTCAACTCCATTTAATTTAACTTCAAATTTATTAGGAGCTAATCCCCTTTCTATTGAAACTTCATTAGTTCCACATAATAAATTAACCTTTACCCAAAGTTCTTTATTAATTCTATTTGGCAGATCTGCCATTTTAACTCCTTCGACTTTACCATATAACGCAAAAACAATCGCATTCGCAATAGTAGTTTTACCGTGGCCATTTTTACCTAGTGTTAAAAATAACTCTGAAGATTCATCTTCAAATTCTAAACGTTGAATTGAATTTCCATAACTTGCAAAATTCTTAAATTCTATAGATTGGATTCTCATTGGTCGTTATCGTAATTATATG
>Ga0233401_1000225_pt1 | contig 24114 bp, 27 predicted proteins | sample 49DmetaG_FD_190067 | JGI IMG/M metagenome (GOLD analysis project Ga0233401, IMG submission 190067) | Seawater microbial communities from Monterey Bay, California, United States - 49D | ecosystem: Environmental > Aquatic > Marine > Coastal | place: USA: California | collected 2016-10-03
TTTTAATTTATCGCCATTATTTTTACTAAGTAAATATTCATTTTCTTTTAATTTCAAATCTTTTAATTCTTGTATAAATTTTTTATCGGTAATATATATAGTTTTATCTCCAAATGATTTATCTGTTTTATAGTCTGATATATCTAATACAATTCTATTCTTTTTATCAATCAAATAATTTTCATCTGAATCTTTTGATTCTGGTACTGTTGAAACATATTTTAAATTAATATCTTTATTTCTTAAACCATAATTAATTAATAAATAATTTATAATATATCTAATCCCTTTTAATTCATTTAATTTTAATACTAAATCTGAATAACTTGGTAATGTATCTTTTATTTCACTCATTTTATCTTTACGAGTTTTTATTATATCATCTCTTAATGAGTTTCTAAATTTAATTAGTTTATCAGTAGCTTCATCATTATCTCGTCTAACTAATATAATCATATTAAGATATAATGATTTTGTGTTAGGGTTTTCATATAATTCATTTAATTTTTTTATAATTGTTGGTTGAGTTGTTAATACATTAAAAGGTAAATTATTACTAATTTGTGTATAAGTTTTTTTGGTCTGATCTGTTATTTTATCTTGTATTGATTCTATATATTTTAAAAGTAATTCCTGATTAGTTTTCTTTTTAGGCATCTATATATTTATATAACATTTTATTTCTAAATTAATTAAATTATTAATTTGGTTATTTTCTCTGAGGTTGGATACGAAAAGCAGTTTATATATATATAATATATTATAATATAATCTTCTAAAATCCACTTAAATCCCTGCTGTTCTTATTTCTTGTAATAGTGCGTCTCGTTGCCTTTTAGCGAATGTTGTTTGTGGTTCTAATCTTGTTGCTTCTAATTTTTGTAATGTAATTTTCCCTAATGCTACTTCAACTGCTTTTTTTATCTTATTTGTGAAATGTGGTTGCATTTTATTTTTATATTTTCTTAACTCTGCACGTGCCTGAGCAATTGAAGGCATTTGAGGAGGAATATCTGCATCAACAGGTTCAACTGGTGGTTCAACTGGTTGTAGTGGTTCAGGTGCTATTGGGTTATTAGGATTCACTAATGGTTGTTGTGTTTGTAAATTTGCTATTTGTTGTCTTGATTGATTAATTCTTTCTAAAAATTTGCTATTCTCACGTGTAACTGCTACCTTCACAATACCATCTAAAAATTCATATGCATTACTTATATTCGAATTTATCCTTTCAACTTTATTTGCTTGTTTTTTTAAATTTTTTGGTGAAGGGTCTTGTTTTATCGATGTTTGAATATTTAATAAATCCATAGTAGATTGTGTATAAACATTTTCATATTTTTTGTATTGTTTTTTATCTTCATCTTTTTTAAATATGTTTTCTCCACCAGCATCTATTTTCATTTCTATCATCGGTTCAGCGTTTCCTTCTGTGATTTCTGTAAATGGTATTTTACTTTCTTTAAATAATATTTTTGCTAATTCTGCTGGTTCTATTTTTGTATTATTAAGCATTTCAGTATGTAATCTATGAATATTTATATTATTAGAATCTTCTAAATATGCTTTTTCTGCTGGTGTTAAATTACTTAAATATGTATTATATTTTGCTACAAACTGGTTTCTACTATCCATTAAACTATTATATTCTTGTAAAGGAATATGGAAAACACCTTTTACTAATTGATTGTTTAATGTTTGTTGTTCTGTTGCTCTTGAATACATAGTATATAGATTATATAAATCACCCCACCCTGATGGTGCTTGAACTTCTAATGTGATCCCGTCTTTTGGAATACTAAATTTTTGTAATCCTGATGGAGTAGGGGATGGTGTAGATGATGGTGGTTGAATAGGAATATCACCCCCTTGTTTTTTAATTCTATCTTCTGCAGCTTTAATTAATCTTTGTAATCTTGTTTGTTTATCGTCTACTGGTTGAACTGGTGCAGGTGCTGGTTGAATTGGTATTTGTGGTTGAACTGGTTGAATAGGTTGTATAGGTGCTGGTTGTATAGGTTGTATAGGTTGAATTGGTAATCCTATTAGTCCACTACCGATACGTGGTAATAAACCTGTACTGGGTGATGGTGTTTTTGTTTTTTCAATCAATTCTTGTAATAATCCTATTTTTTTTACAATATCATTTATATAAGTTTTTATATCTTCATTTGTTTTTAAATCTGATTTATTTATTATAGATAAACCTAATTCACTTGGTATTTTTATATTTGCTTGTTGTGCTTGTTCTTGCAATGAATCATATTGATTTAATTTTTCTTTTAATTCATTTAATAATTCTTCTCTTTCATTATCTTTTTTAGGTGTTCTTTTTCTTTTCTTTTTTTTAACTTTTCTTAATTCTACATCAGCAGGAAATATAACCTGAACTACTTGGTTATTTAAGTTTTGACTTCCTTTGCTTAAAGGTTGTTTTACTTGTATATTTTCTATTATAGGTTTTTCTTCTATTTTTTTCTTTTTAACTCTTTCTACTGATTTAGTTTTCTTTTTAAGCATATATATATATTAATAATAAAATAATATATATATATTAATAATAAAATAATAATTAATTTTTATGCTATTAAAAAATTCAAAGTCAGAGAAAGTGGATTTTTGAAGCATTATATTATATATATAAACTACTTCAAAAAGACAACCTCAGAGAAAATAACACATAAATAATTAATACTAAAATTATATGTGCTTCAAAAATTCATATATATAAAAGTATGTTAAATAAAGTATTTAAAAAATAAATATATTGTATATATATAAGTATGAACCCATATAGTTATTGTCCTAATAAGGAAGAAGGTGTTAATCTATTAAAGGATTTAATAAGTAAATTATATAATATACACGAAGAAAATGGTAATAAATTTTATTTTGGAAGTAATTTAAAATTATTGCCTAATGGTGAAGATGCAACGGAGATTGAATGTGATGAAAATTTAGAAATAATTAAAAAGTATATACCTAATCTAAAAAAAGTTTTTAAAGGAAATTCTAATTGGTGTAATATGATGAAAACAGATAAAAAAGTAGCATCACATATAAGATTTCTATGTAAATGTTTAACAGGTGAAAACTTAAAAAAAAAAACTTGCAGATATTATAAATTTAAATCTATAAATATTAATAAGTTTTATTTACCTAATTTATAACTTGTGTATTAGAATCATTAACTAACTCTATATTTTTAATAAATTCTAAAATAGGTAATATTTTTTTTATTTCTGATTTATATTTTTTTACTAATTCAATATCTTCAACACCTATTTTAATATTATATGTATTAGCCCAAAATTTTATAAACTTATTTTCTCTATCACATTTCCTTCTACATTCTTTCATTTCTTCGGGTGTCACCCAATCATACTTTTTGATGTTAGGCATTCTCCTATATATATATATAAGATATTTTTTTAAGTGCTTTATTCTAATATATAATTTATCTTATCCTTTTATATTTATAATCTATTTTTGCTTTTACAATATCAGGTATGTCGAATGTATATTCTATAACTTTATTTATATTTTTATTAAGTTTAAAATAAGTCCTAAAACTATTCGAAATTTCAATATACCAGTCTTCGTATACATGTACTAATGTGAGAATACCATATTCTTTATCTTCAAAACAAATCATTTTCTTATATATATATATATATAAGATATTTTTTAAATGTTTTATTCTAATATATAATTTATAAATTAATCTTTCATATCAATAAAGTTTAGGCTTAGAACAACTTCACATGGGACTAATTCATTTCCAGCTAAATTATCAGCATTTACTAAAACATTATTATCATTATAATATAATCTTTCAATATGTATTTGACTTGGTAGTTCATTACATAAAAAGGTTAAATTTCCATTTTGATTAAAATATCCTGAATTAGTTGTTTCTGATTGAGTTCCATTTGTATTTATTAGAGACATTGTCCCAAGTATCATCCCACTCCCACCCGTTAATGTGTCGTCGCCTTCTTGTGCGATATTACTTCTTATTACTAATTGTGGTATATTATTAGGAAGTATTCTATCAGTAGCATTTACATTTCCACCTGCTAATGTTTGTTTTGTGATTTGAGACCAACCGCTTATTACTTCAATAACACATCTACCATTATTGCGTAGTGATTCATCTATAACATATTTAAATCCACTATTATTATCTACTAATGATAATTTAGGATTAGAACCAGTATTATTCAATCTTAGAATCTTTAAATTAGACATATATATTATACATACAAAAAAAAATAAATATATAATCTTTTAATCTTCTTTTATTTCGTCTTCAATTAATATTATTCTTTTTTCTTCTTTTATTTTTAGTAACTCTTTATCTACTAATGATAATTCTTTATCTCTTTCTTTTTCTTTTAAATATGCATCTTTATCTAAATTTTTAATAGTATCATAATATATTTTTTTTACTAAAATATCAGTCATTACAGGTGGAAATTTTCCATAATCCTTTTCAACCATTTCATTACAAAATCTTATTAAACTTACTTTATCTGAATCTTCAACAAAATCATCTATACCTGTATAATCTATTTCTTCAAAATCTTTATATCTATCAAATAGTTCTTGTCTATAATCTCTTGATTGGTCTATTGGTTCTATATTACAAAAATCAGGACTACTTTCCATTATATTATATACATAGATTTTATTTTAAATACAATTACGAAATTAATAATTTTTTTTCTAAAATGAACGTTCTACTAATCCATTAGGATTCATTATCCATACACAATCGTATAAGCAAAATGTATTAACTTGTCCTGCGACTGCCGTAGCATCGAAATTGACTTCTAATGTGCTTGGAGCTCCTGAACCAGCAGTGTTAAGACCTACATTTACTAATCTATCGTCTGTGTAGCGTTTTAAGTTGATAGCAAGAACACCGGCACCACAACTGGTAGGAGCATTATCGGTTTGATTTGCTACAAATGCGGCTCTATCTACTTGTGTGTTTTTAGCATGCATTTTACCGTGTTTTGCGAATGTCTTGACGGCTTCAATATAAGCACGAGATAAATTAAATCCAGTTCCGGTTGCTAAAACTGAACCTATCTCGATTGCGTCCTGTGGATACTGACTGCTTCCTATCCTGTATAAGAATTCGGTGGCGCCTATGATAGTAGAATTAGCAATAGATGCTTTTTCTTTGTTATTAAGATTTGTGTTATTTCTGATTACAGAAACCATACCATTTAAGGATTTGTATGAAGCGTTCAATTGATAAGTTCTTCTTGCGGCTCCTGCGGCGGTTGTATTAACAACAGTCGAAACTGATTGACCTATCCACATAGTAGGAGAAGATTGTATTTGACGAGTATAGGCTCCCATTACATTTTCGTCTAAAATTTGGAAAACTGGGGCATACCAGCGAACCTGTGATACTTTATAATTAACATTAGTCGAACCGACAGCAGTATTGATTAAAGCGTCAGTAGCACTTGCTAATGTGAGCATAATAGTAAACTGGGGCAAGCCCATAGGTAAAGCTTTATCATAGTAACCATTAAGGAAACCAGCTTTTAGTTTAACAGCGACTATTGTATGATCCGGGTTGCCACCAGTACCGCCAGCAACTGTCATACCAATTCCTTTAGGATTGTAAGTTAATGCTGGGTCGTGAGCGCCACTAACAATTTGATTATAAGTAGAATCAGATAAATCAGAATTATATCTTGAATCTAAAAGAGCATATGTATTATAATTATCTATTGTTTCAACTTTACCACTTGAACCCTGAACCTGAATTTCTATTTTATCAATAAGGCACGATAGGTCTCCTTCTAAATGGGCTACGCCACCGGTGGCGTGTTCCGATTCAACTCTCATAAATAAATATGATTCGGCAGAAGATATAAAACCATCGGCAGAACAGGGAATAAGAATTTGATTATTAGAATTAGCAGAATATTCACTTGAAGTAGCATCGAATCTTGAAAGACGAGTTCTTGAAGGTATAGCATCTGCTCCTGTAACGGCATATCTCATGCTTGTCGGCAAACTTGATTCCATTTTATATAATTTTAATTAAGATTTTAATTTTGAATTTTTAATCTTATAACTTATTATATATTAAATGAAAATAATTGAAAATGAAAAATTATCACATATTCCTTTAATCTCTCAAAATGTAGATAATACTTCTAATTGTGCCTATAAAGTAAATAAACCATTAGAAGCTATGAATAGTTTTTCTTATATAGTTGGATCGGCGGGGTCTGGAAAATCATCTTTATTTCTTGCTATGTTATGCTCTCATCCTACTAAAAAAAATCCTACACAACCCCGTTGGTTCTATAAGTACTTCGACAAAATATATTTATGTTCTAATTCATTAGCGAGTTTGCCTTTAAATAAATTAAATCTTAATGAAGAAAGGATACATAATAAATATAGTGATGAAATATTAAAGTCTATTATAGAAACTGAAAGAGAAGATGAAGAAAATAATAATTGTTTATTAGTATTAGATGACTGTATAAAATCTTTGAAGAGAAATAGTGATGAATTATGTAAATGTATATTGAATAGACGCCATATATTAACAAATCCGGAAGGTGAAGGTTGTGCTGGATTATCTGTATGGATTTTAAGTCAACGCTATATTGAATTACCATTAACATTTAGATGTAATACTTCTGCTATATATTTATTTAGAACTGATAATAGTAAGGAATTACAATGCATTAAAGACGAATTAATGGGCGACCTTACGAAAGAACAGCAGAATGAAGTATTGAAGATCGCATGGGCCGACCGTTTTAGTTTTCTATTAATAATGAATAATAAAGCGACTAATGAAAGATACTATCAAAGATTTAATCCTATTATCATTAATGAAGAAACAGATAATATTAGTGTTGAGAAAGATTAATGCATTTTTATATTTTTGGAATATTGTATTTATCAACAATTTTCTTATCTATTTTTCTTGATAATCCACCGACTAATACACTTGCGACGCGAGATTTCCCCCAACTCTCAGGTGTTTGATTTGGTCTTGAACCTGATGAATAATACGCTCCCATCCCTTTTTTGTAAATTTCTTCAAATCCTTTTAATAATTCTTTTTCTCTTTTTTCTGTTTTTGTTAATTTATCTGCGACTTTTTCAAAGTTCATAGGTAATCCTAATTTATCTTTTACTTGTTTAACAAAACTACTCTTTTTACTTTCAAAACTTTTTAATTTCTTTCTTTCTGTAAATTTACCTTTCTTATAATCGCTTTTAGATTTATCTAATTGTTTCTTTTGTTTCTTCTTATCTTCATCACTTAAACTTTTAGGAATGTATTTTTTAGAATATTTTTTTTCCATAATATAATTTATATACATATTTTTTTTGTCTTTTTGAAGCAGTTTATATATATAATATATTATAATATAATCTTCAAAAATCCAAATTGATTTTATATTTAATATAAGATAAAAACCATTTAAAAAAATCTTATATTAATATATATATGATGGAAACAAAAACGCATCAAAATAATTTTGTAGCAATAAAATATATGAATGATGCAAAAACTATCAGAAATAATTTATATAAAGTTCCCCTTAAAAAAATATATCAAATTAAAGATGAAAAATATTATAAATTACAAAAAATGCCTGATATTGTCCCTAAATATTTATTAGATAAAAAATTAATATCAAAAGGATTTGATAATGTAGCATTTTCTGGTTTAAATTTTAAAAGACCTTTAATTAAATATGAAAATAATAAAGCTGTAAGTTTTAATTATAAAGACGAAACCTTAAATAAAAATACTGGATATTCTTTATTAACAGGTGGTATAAATTCATTAGTAGTTGTAGATTTAGATATTAATAAACCAAAATGGGATGAATTAAAAAATAATCATCCGTTTATTAAATATTATAATAAAAAATATAATTTAGAACCAAATGAAGATTTTAAAATTTCAATAATAAATATTCTTGATAAAATTAATACTTATGCTGTTAAAAGTCCTAATGGCTATCATATTTATTTTAAATCTGATAAAGCAGATGATTATAAATCTACACAAGCACCAGATTTAGAAATTGATATTCGAGGAGAAGGTGGACTTATAATAGGAGCATTTACACAATTAAAAACTATGGATAATAAAAATGTTGAATATAAACCATATTTAAATATTCCAGTTTTAGATGTTGAAGAACATGATGAATTTATTAATATAGTGTATAATTCAAATGGAAATAAAACTAAAAAATATAATACTAAAAATAAAAATAATATCAAAAGAGAAACAAATTTTAATTTATATAAATACAAAATAGATAATAAGATTTTAAAAGATATTGAAAATAATTTAAATTTAAATGATTTTACAGACACTTTAGAATGGTTGAAACTAACCGCATTTTATAAAAAACTTAATAGAAAAGAAGAATGGGATATTATGAGTAAAAAAATTAGTTCAGGATATAATTATGATAATAATTTAAAATATTGGGAAACCGCTAATGAAAATTATAATATGGTAGAATATATATTATCAAAAGCGAATAAATTACATTATTTAAATTATATAAAACATAAAAGATTAATTAAAAATAAAATCAAACCTGATTTAATTGTTGATTCAACTGGTAAAAAAGGATTATCAGAAGTTATAAATATTAATCCAAATAAAAATTACATCATAAAATCTGGAACAGCTACAGGAAAAACCTATTGTATAAATGAATATATCCATAAAAAAGATAGTAAAATTATTAGTATTGTATCAAGAATTACATTAGCAACAGAACATCAAAGAGTATTTTCTGAATGGTACAATGATGAATATTTACGACAAAATGACGAGTTTATTTTATATAATAAAGTTGGTCCTTTAAAGGATTATGAAGGAGATAATCTTATAATTCAATTGGATTCTATTGATAAAATATCAAGGTGGGATTTTTCAAATTATATTGTTTATATTGATGAATTAAATAGTGTATTTGAATATTTATTATCAAGTTCTACACTAAATTCTAAAAGAAAAACAATTGACTTATTACTAACAAGAATTATAAGAGAATGTAAGCAATTTATCGGGACTGACGCAGATATAAGTGATTTATGTTTAAAATGGTTAAATCCTGAAAAACATGTAGACGCACTACCAGATATTATAGATGATTATAAAAAACAATCCCCAAGTATAAATTTTGAATATATTGAAAATACACATAAACATTATAAAGGAGTTGTAGCCAAAGAAATATTTGAATATGATGATTTAATTAATATGATTTTAAAAGAAACAGCATTTATGGTATGTACGGATTCATCAACAGAAGCACATAATTTAAGAAATAAATTAATTTTAAAAGATGAAAAATATAAATATGTGGAAGTAATAGATAGATTATATGATAATAAAAAAGAGCAAGATTTAGATAATATAGTAAAAGTTATATTCTCACCTAAAATTGTATATGGTTTAGATTCACAAATGAAAAGAAAGGTATTTTGTTTATATAAAGGTCATACTATTAGTTCTAAATCTATGCTACAACAAATAGCACGATGTAGAAACCAAGAAGGCGTATATTATTACTTTATAGAAAAACAAAATATAATAAAAGATTTTGAATTTAATACACAAAATGAAGTTATAGATAGAGTAAAATTTTGTAATACAAAAATTAATGATTATATTAAAAAACAAATTACCTATGAAGGCATAGAAGCCGATATTTTGGGAAAACAAAGTTTTTATAATTATTTAATTAGTTATTATTTATACAATATAGATGCTGATAAATCTAATATCTTCTATCATTTTAGAAATGGATTAAAAAATATAGGTTATAAATTAAAATCTGAATTAAAGATTACAAAAGGTTTAGAACTAGAAGAACATATTAAATTAAATAAATTAACTAAAGAAGAATTAGAGGAACATTTTAATAATAATTTTGAAGATGAATATTATCAAAGAACAGCAGATTTAATTAAAATACCAGAAGATAAAATACAAAAATTTAAAGAAATATTTATAAAACCAAATGCTTTACAGCAACATTTTAATTATTGTAATATGTATTTTCAAAGTTCTAAATTAGATATTAACTTAATTAAAGAAGCACAACATAAAGACTTTACACTAAATGTATATAATAATAACACTAATAAAATATTATTTATAAAAAATTTACTAAAAAAATTAAATATAGATGATAAAACACTAACACCATTTAATACAATAACAAAAGAAGAAGCAGAAGAATTAAAAAAAGATTATTTTAAATTGTTTAGATTTCAAGGCAAAAAAGACAACTTAGATTTTACTAATAAAAATAAAATACCAGCAATTATAAAAACATGTATAGATTCTATTATTGGAAAATCGCCATATAATTCTATTAAAACAAAAGAAGGAAAGGGGAAAGAACGAACTACTAAAACTACTTATGAATTAGATTTAACTCTGGATATACATGCATATCATAAAGAATTATATCTTTATAGAATTAATAAAAATAAACATCTTAAAGATGCAATAAAAGATTTTAATAAGAAATTAGATATGAAAAATATTATTAGTATATTTAAGAGAAAAGGTATATAAAAATTATATAACCTATTTAAATAAGAATTAATATTATTTTATTATATTAAGATATATGGATACTACATCTAATGAACTTATTATAAATTTGTTAGATATTATTTACGATGAAAAACAAAATATTTCAACTGAAAATAATTATTTGAGAATTTGTAAATTATGTAAAGAAATCGGAACAAATATGAATAACAAGACATATTATAATGATTATAAAAATAGTGAAGAAAATTGCGAATTTTTAAGAGAAAGCAGAGATAGATTGTTTAAAGAACGAGACCAATATAGAGTTTTATTAAAAAAAAATGGAATAGATTTCAGTAAAATTAAAAAAAAATATTATGTTGAATAAAGATTTTTATTTTTTTCTATAATATTTATATATGGAAGACACAAAAGATGTTAATTTAAATTGGTCTCAATATTTATATTTTACTAAAGAAGAAATCAAAAATGCTGAATTAAATATTATATGTATAAATACTTTTTAAAAAAAAGTAATATCAAAAAGATTAGTAAAATATTAAAACTACATGATAAATTAGATAAATTAGGTGATTTTAAATCTAAATCTAATGATGAAGTAGAAGACATCAAAAGAAGAATTAATATGCTTAATATGAGTAAAGAGTGTATAAAATATTATTATAAAATAGATATTTCTTTATAAATTGAAACTCAGAGAAAAGTGGATTTTTGAAGCATTAAAATTTGAAACTCAGAGAAAGTGGATTTTTGAAGCATTATATTATATATATAAACTACTTCAAAAAGACAATCTCAGAGAAAATAACCACATAAAATAAATTACTTTCAAAAATATATTTTCGTGTGAATAAACATATTAATTAAAAGTTAATTAACAATATTTAAAATTTTTTTCTTATTATATATTATATAATGAGTAAAGAAGAAATCGAGACAATCATAGATGAAGATAATGAAGATAGTGATGAGACTATTGAACCAGAAGAAGAAGTAGTAAAAGAAGAAATAATAGAACAACCAGTAGAACCTATTAAGAAAATTGTTAAGAAAAAACAGGGACGACCTTCTAAACCATTAGAAGAAAAACTCGCAAAGCAGGTTGTAGTTAAAGAAAAAATAATTTATATGATACAGAATGATAAAGGTGAATTTGAAAAAGCTAAAAATCCTAAAATGACTGCAAGAGATTTAAAAAAGATTGAATTACAGAAGGAAAAAGAAGCTAAAGAAATAGAATTAGGTAAGAAACTTTTATCGAAAAAAAATGGTAAAATAGATAATCGAAGTGTTAAACAAAGAACACCCGCACAAATAGAAGCAACCCGTCGAATGGTAGAAGCAAATAAAAAACGAAGAATGGAAAAGAAAAATCAAAAACAACAAGATAATAAAAAAATTGTTAAGGAATCTGTAAAGGAATCTGTAAAAGAAGTATTACAAGAACCTTTTTATGAACCACCGAAACCTGCTGACCCATATGCTAATATGGTATTTTAGAGAAAAATAAATTTCTTATTATCTAATGTTGTCTTTTTGAAGCAGTTTATATATATAATATAATCTTCAAAAATCCACTTTCTCTGACTTTCAATTTTTAATGCTTTGAAAATCCACTTTTTTTTTATTTGTATAAAATATATGTATAATTCATTAAACGGATTATGTGATTTAGTTGATACAATTGAAGAAGAAAAAAAGAAAGAAAGAGCTAAGCCTTCTGTAGAGAGAAAAGGTTTTCTAAGTGAAAAGAAATATAATGAATATGTAAAACAATTATATAAAACGAAACAATACAAGAAAAAATATAAATAAAAATATATTATTATATTATAATATATGAGAAACCTTACAAATTCTGGTATAGAGGTAGTAGTTAATAATTTATCAGGGGGAAACGCTATTGATATTACAAATCAAAATATAAATGTAGACATTAATAAAGCACCTATTACTACTACAACAGCCTCAACAGATCAGTATTTATTGCAAGACGGAAACAATAATATTAAAAAAATTTTATATAGCGATTTAATAGGGAGTAGTGGTTCAGGATTAACAGCAGGAGAAGCACTATCTATTACTGGCTCACAAATAGATTTATCTATATCGAAACAAAATAGTATAACCACAAGTGCCGATACGGACTTATATGTATTAGAAGATAGTAGTGGTAATATTAGAAAGATTACAAGAGCAAATCTATTAGCTGGATTTATAAATACTAACTGGACATTAAATAGTGGTGTATTATATCCATTAGCAACTGCTACTAATGTAGCAATAGGAACAACTACCATGAATGGATCGGAAAAGCTACGAGTAAATGGAAATACAGAATTTGACGGTAAATTAACTATTAATGGAAGTAATGTATTAGAAGCAACTGCTTTATCAGGGTCTTATAATTTTAATATTCAAAACACTAATTTTACTAATTCAGGCACATTAAACTTAATGGGAGTAAACAGTGTAGGAGCCACAAACCTATTAACGATTACAAATGATTCAACCCTTCCAAAAATGAATTTTCCAAGCGGGATATGGACTAATGGAAATGCTACAAATATTACAGAAACAGAATTATTTTATTTAGACGGTGTAAGTAGTAATATACAAACTCAATTAAATTCATTATCTTCAAGTGTTTCAACAAACAGTACCAATATTGGAACAAATAGTTCAAATATCACTGCTTTACAAACACAACAAAGCACTAATACTTCAAATATTTCAACTAATACTTCTAATATCAGTTCTTTACAAAGTCAACAAAATACTAATACTTCAAATATTTCAACTAATACAGGTAATATCAGTTCTTTACAAAGTCAGCAAAATACTAACACGGCACAAATAAGCACAAATCAAAGTAATATTTCAACAAATACAGGTAATATAACAACTAACACAACAGGTATAAGCGATATTAAAACTAAATATGATTTTACTGGGTCTGTCGCTAATGGTAAATTATTGATTGGGAATTCTTCTAATTATAGTGTGGGTGAATTATTAAGTAGTGATAATAGTGTTACTATAACAAAATCGGCAGGTGGTATTGATTTAGTTGTGCCTTCATCAAGTTCCTTATCTGCTGGGACTGGTATAAATATTACAAATAATTTTATAAACTATGATATTAATAAAGAAACAGCATATACATCACCAAATTCAGGTGATCTCATGTTATTATATGATTCTGTTGGGAATGCTACAAAAAAAATAACTTTTCAAAATTTTAATGCAGGATTACAGACACAAATAACAAATAACGATAATGATATAACAAGTTTAAATAGTTCAGTATCTACAAACACCACAGGAATAACTAATATAAAAAATAAATATGATTTTTCAACAACAGTATTAGACGGTAAATTATTAATAGGTTCAACGTCTACTGGTAATTATTCTTCTGCTTTATTGACTTCAACAGGGGGGACATTAACAATTACTAATGGAAGTAATTCAATAAATTTAGAATCAAATCATACAAGTCTAAGTGCTGGTGTAGGTATAGCCTTAAATGCGAATGCGATAGATTTAGATATAAATAAACCCAATTCTTTTTCAAGTCCAGTTTCAGCAGATTTATTAGTAATGTATGATACTACAAATTCTTTAACAAAAAAAATAACATTTTCAGATTTTAATGCTGGATTACAAGCACAAATAACAAGTAACGATAATGATATATCCGCTTTGACTACTCAACAAAATACGAATACAAGTAATATCTCTACAAATACAAATAATATCGCTTTAAACACCGCCGCAATATCAAATTTAGTATCAACCGCAAATTCTAGTAATTTCGGTACGACTGCTTCTTCTGCTATTACAGTAGGTAATTCAAGTCAATCATTAGCATTAAATTCTGCTTCGATGAATTGTATATCAGCAGGTAAAAACTTCTTTCGATCAAATATAGCAAGCGGCGTTGGATTCCAAATACAGGCGTATAATGGTTCTTCTTATTCTTCTGCTATTGAAGTTCATAATGTTTCATCAGGGTTTCCATATTTAAATTTACTATTATCAAATGGTTTTACAATAAATCAATATACAGGTCAATCAAGAAATCTAATAGTAGATACAAATGGGAAGTTGAATATAAGTAATGATATGCCTATTACATACACAGGGGGAGATGGGATAAATATAAGTGGCTCAAATGCTATTCAGGTAGACATTTCTAAACAAGTGGCGATTACTACTCCTGCTAATGATGATGTTTTTCTAGTGGAAAGAAATACAGGTGTTATTAACAAAATCGCTTATAGTGATTTAGGTATAGGTGTAGTAGCAGGAAACGCAATAGCGGTTAGTAGTGGGACAACGGTTAATGTAGAAATTTCCAAAGAAAATACAATTACTTCACCTGCTAGTGGTGATTTATTACTATTGGAACAAGCAAGCGACGGTGTATTAAAGAATATTACATATAGCAATTTAGTTTCAGGTGTAGATGTAACAACCGCGACGAGTATTGGAACAGCCGCAAGTGGAGCAATAACAGTTGGAAATGCTAATAACCAAATCATGAATTTAGTAGGTTCTACTATTAATATAAATGGTTCTAATACAATAACGAATAGGTCTTCTGTATCATCAGGAGTTTCATTTAAAGTAGATGGTTATAATTCAAATGATGTAGCATATTATCAATCTTTAAAACTTGATAATTCAAATGTAGCAGGGGTTAGACCTACTATTGATATATTAGGCAGTAGTGGGTTTTATGGTGGAGCAGGGCAAAATTTAACAATAGACGCTAATGGTAAAATAGACTGGATTACACCTTCTACAACAGGAACAGTATTAGAGCAATATAATACTACTACTGATTTATTAAATAGCGTTCAAACATCAGGTAAAATGGCGTTAGTAAAAAATCCACTAAAATTATGGGTATATGCTAATTTATCAACTGGATTAGTATGGCGTTCATTATCATTTGATACTGCTACTAATTTATCATTAAACACTTCTACATATCAATTAAATTCAGGTGGTTCTACTTCATTCAATTCAGGCGATGTTATAACTGCTTCTACAACAGGAGATGTTGTTAAAATAACAGTAAAAGTAAATGATGATTTAAACCCTACTGTTGTTAATAGTTTAACAAATTCAGTACAGACAGCATTAGACGGATGGGATGGTTCTTCTGTTGTTAGTATGGCGAACGCATTTTCATTAACTGATAATCAAGATGGAACTTATACTTATGAAGGTCAAGTAAAGACTAAAAATGAAACGGATACTACTGCTATTAGTTATACAATAACCGATATTAATAGTTCAACAATATTAACATTTAACTATTCTATTCAAAATAGTAATCCAACTGGTTTTGGAACTGGTAGTCCAGCGCTGGGCGGTTATTATGCTGTATATAGTGTAGGAGCAGGTGCTTATTTCGTTCAAACATCAACGAATTATAATGTTGGATTTGTAGGCGGAAGTCAAGTTTATTGGTATTGTAATGCGGGGTCATTCACTACAACGACAACACCTACTAATACAAGTAATAATAATCCTATGATTTTCCATTATATCCAACAAACTTATAATTCTCAAAATATTGCTGTATTTTATGCTACAAGTTATAATGGAAGTGCTGGTTCATATACAAGTTATAGTAATAGGCACTTCGCTGTGGGTCATAATACTGCTAATTTAGCATTTGTATCTGCTGGAAATGATGAATATTATATGTATAGTGGGACATATCAAATGTCTTATACATCAAGTTATAATAAAATAGGTTTTGCGTCAGGTCAAAATACTACTTATACAAATAATAATGCTAAATGGAAATTTTATAAAGTTGCTTAATTTAAGAAACTTTTTAGAAAAAAAACCCTTTATAAAAGGGTTTAAATCCCAAATCTAGTTTTATCAAAAATAAACCCAAATCTAGTTTTGCCTTTGCTTTTACAAAAGCATATTATAATCCATAATAATACTTAATAGAAATCATAGATAGTTCTAATCTTTTAATCATAATGTTTTTATGCTCTGAATGTGTATCTTGATTTTTTTTTATACTACTAATTTTCAATTTAATAGCACTAATACAATCCTTAGCAAATTCTATATCTTCTGTTGAACTAGTATAATAGTTATAATAAGACATATAATATAAAAAAATAAATTAATTATTAGTTTATGATGTTTTAACTTCTTTTGCTACAACAACATCATTATCTTCTTCATTATTATTTTTTATTATCTCTCTATCACATGAGATACAGGGAGTTCGAATATTCGTACATCTGCTATGCCAGCAGGTCGAGAGCAAAGTTGTAGCTCCTGCAATTGATACTGATATTATAGCAACTATTTCTGCACCAGTCATATATTTATTTTTTATAAAAAAAATATATGTATAAATTATATGAAAGAATATATATTAGAAAAATCAAATAGAAAAGGAAAAAGATTTAAAATAATAATGGATGATATGAGTTTTCATTTTGGTTCTGATGGTCAGACATTTATAGACCATCAAGACGAAAAGAAAAAAAAAGCATGGATCGCAAGACATAGATTAGACAAAAATTTTTATAATAAAAAATCTGGAATTCATCATAGCTGGAAGTTATTATGGACTGAACCAACATTAAAAGAAGCAATAAAAAAATATGAAAAAGAAAATAAAGTAAAAATTAAAAATTTAATTAATAAATAGAATAATTAGTAATTTTTATATCCTTATCATATTCAATTTTAAATTCATCTAATTCTGCCCAAGTCCATTCATTAGTCTTTTGTTTCATTTTTAGTTTAAGTACTGAATATATAAATTTTTTTGTTAATTTTTCAGAATAACCACCTTTTACTAATCTATTATATAATAGTCTAACACCCTGCTTATGTTCTAATAGGCACTGGATATATACATTTAAAAAATAAACTACATCATCATCTCCTTCACATGCGGGGTCTTTAAGCATTTCTTTTATATCATGATTCTTAATACATATTTTCATAAATTTTAAAAAATGTGGTTCTAATATTTTAATAATCTCTTTATCAATAGAGGACATATAAATTTTATTAAGATTTTTATTTTTAAATAATGAATTTTTGAAGCACATATAATTTTAGTATTAATTATTTTATGTGTTATTTTCTCTGAGGTTGTCTTTTTGAAGTAGTTTATATATATAATATAATCTTCAAAAATCCACTTTCTCTGAGTTTCAAATTTTAATGCTTCCAAAATCCACTTTCTCTGAGTTTCAAATTTTAATGCTTCCAAAATCCACTTTCTCTTACTTTCCTATTTTTTTCATTGTTATATCATGTGCGGCTTGTAGGCAATGCCCTTGAAGCATTAATTCTTTCATCATATCTAAATGTTTTTTTGTATGATGTTTTTTATGTTCTTTCATTAATCTTTTTTGTAAAACACTTAAATCTTTTTTAGGTTTATACATAGGTTTTATTTTTTTCTTTTCCATTATATATATATTTTATTTATTATTTTCACTTATTCTTTTTATAACCTCATCAATTATTAATCTTTTTCCTTTATGTTCTAAATCTGTTTCGTGATTATCAATATCATTATTAACAGTATTAATATCATTTCTTATAATTGTTTGTGGTGTATAAGGTTTTAAAGGATTTTGAACTTGTGGTGGAACTAATGCATTTGTAGGTGGTTGTAAGACTCTTCGACCTCTTCCTTGTATTTCTCTTGGAACAGAAACTTTATTTAAAGGATATATAAAAAATCCTACTGTAATTTCATAATTAATATTATTAAAATTTACTAAATTATCATTTTGATCTGTGATTCTCAGATCTAACATATCAACATTACTATTTAAAACTGTATGCTGTCTTGAATCATTTTGATTTAAATAAATTATATCTCCACTATTAACATCTACACTAACTTTTTGAATTGTCTGCGAAAATCCAGCACGAGTTGAAAAAACCATATTAGAGGCTGTATTTGATTTAATCATTAATGAATGAATAGTCGCTAAGTCTATAATATTATTACTAATAGTAGTCCCTGCTGAAACAACATCTACATCTAATTCATTAGAAAATCCTAATACTTTGAATGAATTAGATTCAGTCCATTTTAAAGTAATGGTATTTAAACTGGTACTTGTTAATGTAATTTTCATAGTGAATTTATCATATGTCGCCGTAAAAGGAAAAGTAACAGAATCTGTAATAACTCGTACTAATTCAGTTATATCATAATTTTTTGTCGGAAATGTAAAAGTATAATCTATACCTGAATCTGAATATTTTATTTCATTATTTTTTATATCACTACTTATATTATAAAATGAGTATGGTAATTCAGCAGATAATATAATTTGATGTATTTCCTCTGTTAGTGGATTAATAGTAATAGGTTCAGCCAAGTCTACAAATAAATGACTATTTAAAATACCCATTCTATCTGAGTCCTTTGATCTAATATGTAATACAAATTGGCGTAATGGGTTCAATATGTTATCCATTTTTTATAGTATTATATAATATTATAATTTCAATAAAAAAATATATTAATACAATATAATGTCTGATTTAGAATTTATAAATTATGAAAAACAGGAATTAAATGATTTACAGAAAACATTTACACCAGAAGATGAAAAATTATATGGAGAAGAAGTACGTTATATAAATTATCTATTAAGTATATTAGAAAAACAAGAAAAAAAACCAGATACTAAAAAAAATAAAAAGAAAAAAGAAGAAACTAAAATCAAAGTTCAAAAAGCATTATCAAAATTAGTAAATAATTATACATTTAAAAAATCATCAGATATAACACATGACGAATTACCGCCAGAAGCAATAGAAGATGCAAAACTGGTTGAGATAGGCACAAAATATTATAAGATGAATGGTATAGATTCAGATAATTATGTAGCACAATCAGAAGGATTAGATCCAAACTGGAAAATTGATGAAGAGCTATCAGATTCTCGTGGTGTAGTGTTTCATAATGAAAATACTAAAAAAACAAAAATAGCTTTTCGCGGTACAGACGCAAAAGGTCGCAATTTAGATGATATACAAACAGATGCTCAAATATGGATGGGTAGTGAAGGGAACTCAGAACACTTTAAATCAGCAAGAGAACAGACAAGAAAAACAATAGAAAAATATGGAAAAGAAAACACAAGCACAACTGGTTACTCGTTAGGCGGGAATAAATCGCTAGATATGGGTTTAACATACGATATACCTTCAACTGGTTTCAATAGTTTCATAGGAAAAAATATTGTAAAGAGACCAGATATATTTACAAGCACAAAACATCAAATATGGAGAACAAGAGAAGACCTGCCCTCAGTTCAGACTGCATATTTACAGGGAAAATCAAATATAGATGTAAATGTGGTTAAAACAAGAGGCAGTAATTTACGCTCTATGAATCCATATTTAGCTCATGAATTAAAAAATTTTACAAGTAATGAAGATAGAAGTAAAACAAAAGATACATCACCTTTATTAGATACTATGAATGATTTAGTAGACCACGCAAGTAAGCACGGAGAATTACAAATATTTAATAAAATGATTATACAAAATAAAAAAAATGAAGATTTAGATTTTAATCCTATTGAAGAATCACCTTCATTATATCAACGTAGCTTAGAACAGCGTATAAATGCTATGCCTAAAAAATCACATCTTCCAAAATATCCTATACCAAAAGAATTAAATGTAACTGGAGAACATGATATAGATGGTATCCCATTAACAGAAAATATAGAAGTAGGGGTTAATCCACTTGCAATTAAAGGTAAAGGAAAATCATTTATAAGACCCGTCACAGAAGATATATCTGTTAATGTAAATCCTTTATTACAAACTAATAGAAATATTAGTATTGAACCATCTTATCCAAGACAAGTCCCAAGAAATGCTTTTGTAGAACCATTAACAATTGATTTAGGTGCTAATACAGGAAATGCTGAATTAGATGATTTATTAAGATTTACACAAGAACAATTAAGAAATAGACCAATAAGAAAAAAAACAGCAAAATTAGATACAAAAACAAAAAATAAATTAACAGGATTAAGAGATAAAACAAAACCAGAACCAACAAGACAAAGCAATTTATTAGAAAATCAAGCAGATAGATTAGAAAATAAATTAGGATTAGAATTTAATGAACCTATAAAAGGAACAGGCGGATTATTTCCACCACAATTTAAAACACCAAAAGATACAATACCGACTGCAGATGTAGTACCAGAGCCATCTATACAAAGTAAATCATTTACACAATTTGCAGTTGATAATGGAATAGATATAAATTCAAATAATCATAAATCACTATGGTTAAAATCTGGTGGTGAATTATTACCATCAGAAAAAGAAGGATTTGATGAAACAATAAATCAACATTTTAATACAGATAAAGAATTATCAGATTTTAATGATTTAGATTTAGATAGTAGAATTAATGAATTAAATAGTCATAGTCAAACACAACAACGAATGGAAGGAGAATTAAATTCTATTGATAAATCAGGAATAAGAAGTGGTGAATTTAGTTATGGTGGAGAAATAGCAAGAGCAGTACACCCATCAAATTTAATTGTAGGGTTAGGAAGCGGGGCATTAGCCAATGTCGCTATGTCTAAATATATAGACCCTGTATTAAAACAAGATAAAGATAGTGATTTAAGAACAGCAGAAGAAGGAGCAATAACGGGAGCAATAACATCAAGCGTTTTAGGAACAGCACTCGCCCCCGAAGTCGCAAGTGGAGCTGTCGGATACGTAGCAGGGAAAGAAGCAACACAGGGGATTTATAAAGGTATTAAATCATTAGGTGGTAATGAAGATACAGCACTAAGTCTCTCAGATATAGGCGGTGGTGCGGCGGGAGGTGCGGCGGCAGGATTAACTGGAACAATTGCGGCTTCAGCACTGGCTGGAAGTGCTATAGGTCCTGAAGGAACGCTAATAGGAGCGGGTGTAGGTGCTATATTAGGAGGGGCGGCATATGGACTCGGAAAGCTTGGGATAGGTAGTGAAACAGAACCACTAAATCAAGGAGTCGCAAATTTGGATTTTTCAAATTCTTCATAATTTTTTATATGAATTTTTGAAGCACATATAATTTTAGTATTAATTATTTATGTGTTATTTTCTCTGAGGTTGTCTTTTTGAAGTAGTTTATATATATATAATATAATCTTCAAAAATCCACTTTATCTAACATTCAATTATTTTCTAATCCATAATTTTTTATATGTTTTTTAGATTTATTATGTCTTTTTAAAGACGTTCTATCTACTATTACATTACAGCAATTACATTTTACAGGAGTATAAACAAAAGGAAATCTTTCTTTATTTTTATAATAGTAATCTTTTTTATATTTATTTATATAATCTCTATTTATTTTTCTATATTTTTCATTATAGTTTTTATAGTATATTTTTTTTTCTTCTTGTGTTCTTGCAGGAATCCCTATATTGAGTGTAGCCTTTAATGCTTCTATATGTTGTCGTTCCTTTTTATGTAATTCTAATTTACTATTACAATTAACTTCTTCTATTAATATCATTTCCCAGTTCTCCCAACCACCAAATTCTCTTATAAATTTATATACATACAAATTATGTTCTTTATTTGATACATTATTACAATTATTTTTATGTCTATATTTTCTTTTTCGCCAGTTAATAGTTGAACCTATATAAATATCTGGTATATCTAAATCTTTACAACATAATTTATATATATGTGCTTTAGGATAGTTTGTATTTTGTAAATTCGGAACAATTAAGGACATAATATATATAATATAATAATATAAAAAAATAAACGCATTTTTTTAAAAAAAATATAAAATATTACATAAATATATATGGAGAATGAATTAAAACTTAATGATAAATTAAGTAAAAGATTTCAAACTGGTTTAAAGAAATATAACTTATCAATAGAAGATATAAAAAATAAATGGTTTTATATCGGTGGAGAATCTGGAGTACATCAAAATCATTTTAAAAGATATTATAATGAAGAACAACCTGAACACGAAAATTTTTGTGTCTGTGGTCATCGTATAAAAAATAATTGTTGGATTTCAGACGGAGTATTTACATTATCAATAGGAGAGAATTGTGTTAATAAATTTATCCCCAGTAGAAGATGTAGATTATGTTTTGAATGTAATACTCCCCATAGAAATAGAAAGGATAATTTATGTGTGAAATGCAGAAAAAAATTTAAAAGAGTAGAAAAATCTTGTCTTTTAGTCTTTGATTAATGATAAACCGAATTAATAACATTATTAATTCATTATTATTCTGTTAAAATATCTTTTGGATTAATAAAGTTATTAATTCACCGTTTTTTTACAAAATAATTTAAATTATATTGTTTTAAATCTGTTATTTCCGTATATTTAACAGAATAATAATGAAATAATAAAGTTATTAATTCGGTTTGTGCTTTTTATTACAAAAAAAAATGTTATATATAACTATAAAATGAAAATTTTAGAATTATTTAAAGGTACAGGTTCAATTACAAATCATTTTGAAGATATGGATAATGTAGAAGTAATTAGTTTAGATATATTAAAGAAATATAATCCTACTATATGTTGTGATATTATGGACTTTGATTATAAACAATTTGATATAGGATATTTTGATATTATATGGGCGAGTCCTGAATGTAAAGTATTTAGTATGTTACAGAATACTCATATAGGTAAAAAGTGGAAGAACAAAGAAGAATTAGAAAATGTAAGAAAAGATAATAGTATATTCATTAATAAGACTATTGAAATTATTGATTACTTAAAACCTGAATTCTATTTTATAGAAAATCCACGTTATTCTAAAATGTGGGACTATATAGAAAATGATATTTATAAAGATAAATTTATATTAGTTGATTATTGTTATTTTGATTATCCTTATAAGAAACCCACTAAAATATTGACTAATAAAAAATTAAATAATATGTTATGTAAATGTACTGGAAATCCAAAACACCCATTAAGGTTAGGTGTATATGGTGGGAAAATGGCGAATGTATTAAAAGTAAATAGAATAAAAGATAATACAACATTAAATCAAAGATATTCTATTCCACCCAAATTATTAGATTACTTATTAACTTAATCTTCTTTTATATCTTCTTTAATTTGTTTTACTTTATTATCTGAACTTTTATCATTATTAGAATATACATTATAACTCTTTAATATTGTAGCCATAGAAGTCCCACGTGTATTTACTAATTCTTCTATTCTATTAAAGTCTTTTTTATCTAATAGATATTTTATTACTATCTTAAATATTTTGGCTTCACCTAATTTGTCTATTGATAAATTAATTACTTTTTCACCGAACGATGATGGTTTTAATTTATCGCCATTATTTTTACTAAGTAAATATTCATTTTCTTTTAATTTCAAATCTTTTAATTCTTGTATAAATTTTTTATCGGTAATATATATAGTTTTATCTCCAAATGATTTATCTGTT
>Ga0233401_1000248_pt1 | contig 23123 bp, 9 predicted proteins | sample 49DmetaG_FD_190067 | JGI IMG/M metagenome (GOLD analysis project Ga0233401, IMG submission 190067) | Seawater microbial communities from Monterey Bay, California, United States - 49D | ecosystem: Environmental > Aquatic > Marine > Coastal | place: USA: California | collected 2016-10-03
TATTATATATATATATATATATATATAATAAAAATAAATATTTAAAATTAAAAGGTGGAATGGAGGAAAAATTAACCAATAAGAAAACTCGCGTTATGCAGGAAAATGGTTTTACATGGGAAATACTATGTGATGAAGTGTACCTGATTTCTAAGGTGTTCCTGATTTCAGACGATGCCATTAAGGAGATGAAAAATAGGTGGGGATTGGAGGAACCAGAAGCCACAAAGATCATAAAATACTGCACTAACAAAGTTAAAGACGAAGAAAATAAAGAAGAAGAAGAAGCTAAAACATTAAAAAAAGATGTAACTAAATCAATAAAAAATATAGAAGAAATGCTTGAAATGCTGAAAGAACAAACTAAAGCAGAAGCTGAAGCTAAAGCATTAGCAGATATGCCGACAGAAGATACGATACATAAATTAATATCCTTTAAATCAGCTACATATAACTATACAGCACCTATGTGTGCTCTATATATACAACAAGCTTTCATGATGAAAATGATATTAAAAAATGGGGCGAAATTAAACAACGATGAGAAAAAAAATTTTATAAATATAAAAAATACAGACGGAGATACATTATTGTATATGTTATTTAAAAATCATGTAATTAAGACTTGGGACAATAAGACCTTGATGAATTGGAATGTAGACTTATTAATAAACTATGGAGCTGATTTAAACATTAAATATAGTGGAAAAATTGATATACTAAATAGGTATAACAGGAAAGAAATTTATACTTACTTTAGGGTTAGTAATGCAAATATAAAATTTATATCTTACATAGAAGAAGAAACATTAGTTATAATATATTTAAAGCATTATATGATGTTTTCTAAATTGATAAAATTATGTAAAACCAGTAAATACGGAAGAGGTCATAAAAGCTTTATTGACATGTACGAAGATCAACAAAATAAATGTAAAGAAATAGTAAAATTTTTAGTAGATAATGGTGCTGATATAAATATACCAGATAAAGATAATAAGACACCACTTAAAATAGCACAAGAAGGAGCAAAAGAGATGATTAATATAGCTGAAGAAGCACAATATATGATTAATATATTCAAAGAAAAAGGTGGAATGGAAGAAATTGATATGGTTAGTGAATTAGAAATAATGGAGAAAACTAAACCAACATTAAACGAACTTTCTTTATATAAAAGTAACAATATAGGTACAATAATAACACAATTAGACATAGAAACTCTAAAGAAATTAATACAGGACCTAACAGACCTAATAGAAATCCTAAAAGAATTTACGTCAAACATTTTAGTAATAGATGAAGAGATTGATGAAGAACAAATAAAAATAAAGGACATTTATGGATTATTCCCAACACAATTTTTTATGGAAATATATAATGTAGAACAAGCAGAAGAAGCAATTGAAAAACTAAATGAATATAACGGAGAGAAAGTTTCCGTTCTAATAAGTGATTTAGAGAAATATAAAAACGACTTTGAAAAACAAGAGATAATTAATATATTCGAACAAGCTAAAGCAAAAGAAGCTGAAGCAAAAGCTGAAGCAAAAGAAACTGAAGCAAAAGCTGAAGCAAAAGAAGCTGAAGCAAGAGCTGAAGCAGAAGAAGCTGAAGCAAGAGCTAAAGCAGAAGAAGCTGAAGCAAAAGCTAAAGCAGAAGCTGAAGCAAAAGCTCAAGCAGAAGAAGCTGAAGCAAAAGCTCAAGCAGAAGAAGCTGAAGCAAAAGTTAAAAAAAACAAAGTAAAACCGGCAATTTTGCATACAAAAAACATTAATTAATAGTGCTGATATAACTATAACAGATAAAGATAATAAGACACTACTTGAAATAGTATATGTTCATACTATTTCTAGATTTATTTATGTAGATTTTGTTTGTAAAGATGTGTAGTTCCCATCCATTCAGCTTCAACGATTTTTTGAGCTTCTTCTAGCAAATATTTTTCATCAAATTTTATGGTAGGATTTTTATGCTCTTTATCTTGTATTAGACGAGTTAATAATGTATCTTTGGTAAAATATATGCGTGTATCACTTATATTTATTTCACGCATTTCTTCAACACCAGTTTTTTTTCTTGGTGTTATTACAGATTCAAGTTCATCAATATTATCATCATTAGTATTTAAACGATATTCATGTTTCCATTTTTCTTCTACCCAAGGTTTAGAAAATTTAATTCCTTTATCATCATCATATTTTGAATTATGTGTTTTTTTCCAGTTATTTTTAACAAGTTCTATTTTTTTTTCTAATAATTCGTCTTTAGTAAAATATCCTGGTTCGTTATATATAATTATTTTACGTTTTTCTTCAACATTATCATTTTTTCTTGCTGTTTTTACAGATTCAAGTTCATCAATATTATGATCATTAGTATTTGAACGATATTGGTGTTTCCATTTTTGATTTACCCACGGTTTAGAAAATTTAGTTCCTTTATCATCATCATATTCTGAAAGGTGTGTATTTATCCAGTTATTTTTAACAAGTTCTATTTTTTTTTCTAATAATTCGTCTTTTGTCATTATGATTTGATTTCCATTTTGATTTCCATTTTGATTTCCATTTTGATTTCCATTTTGATATTGATTTTCATTTATAGTTATTTTACGTGCTTCTTCAACACCAGCATTTTTTCTTGTTGTTATTACAAGTTCATTTTCATCAATATTATCATTTGATAAGTGAGGGTACTTCCATTTTTCTTTTACCCACGGTTTAGCGAAACTTTCTATAAAATCATGTTGTCCTTGTATATCTGTACTAATTATAGTTCCCAAGTTTGTTTTAATAAATATTTGTTTTTCTTTTAATAAATCTATTATATATTCTTTTGTATCTTCTAATAATTCTTTTTTGTTCATTCTTTGTCCATATATAATTTTAAAAAGATCACCAGCACCTATTAATTTAAATTTTAATTTCAAATATTTATTTTTATATTTAATATATTTATTTTTATAATCAAACATTATATATATATAATATATATAAAAAAAAATATATTTTTTATAATTTAGATTTATCTTTAAATTTATTATAAGCATTATTACATAATTCAATAGCAGTAAATTTATCGGCAAAACCTTCAACTTTAACCCATTTGTTATTTTCAAGTGATTTATATTGATTGAAAAAATGTTCTATTTTATTTAATATATGTATAGGGACATCATTAATATCATTAATATGATTAGATTCAGGGTCACATAAAGGAATAGAAATAATTTTAGGATCAAATCCTTCTTCATCTGTCATATTTAATACTCCAATGATTTTAACATTAATTAAAGAACCGGGTTGTAATATATAATCACCTAATACAAGAATATCTAATTCATCATTATCATCACCTAATGTATTTGTTAAGAATCCATAATTATATGGATACATCATACTGGTAGATAAAATTCTATCTAATTTAATAATATTATTTTCTTTACAAATTTCATATTTAATATTACTATTCTTAGAAACTTCTATAAAAACATTCATATATAATTATAATATTAATATTTATTTTAAATAATATATAATTATATATAATTTTTTTTATATTATTAAATAAATTTTATTTTATAAATAATATAATGATAAGTTCAGATGAAATGAATTTAATAAAAAAATTAAAAGAAACAAAACAAGAATATATAATAAATATGTTAAAACAAAATAATATACCATTTTATAAATATGAAAAATATATAGAATTAATAAAATGTTTATTAAAAGAAGATGGATTATTATTAAAATATACTCATAAAACAATAAAAAATAATCCAAATTTAGTATATATTGCTGTAAAAAATAATGGCGATGCTTTAAAATATGCTTCTTGTATGATAAGAAATAGAAAAGATATAGTATTAATAGCAGTAGATAATAATGGATTATCATTAGAATTTGCCTCTACGAAATTAAAAAATAATAAAAAAATAGCATTAACAGCTTTTAATCAAAATCCAGGTGCTATATTACATATAGGAAAATTTTTACGTAATAAAAATATACCTTATTAAAAAAAATATATATTAATATATATATATATAATATTATAATGGAAAAATTAAATATTTTAATTGTGGGAGGTGGTCCAATGGGTTTATTTACAGCATTAACTTTAAAAAATAAAAGAGAAAAAGAGAAATATAATGTAACAATAGTAGAAAAACGAAAAAAATATACACGTGATAATATATTAGGATTACCAGTTTCTAATATAAAACCAATATTACCAGAAAATGTATATAAAACAATAGAAAAAGTATCTTGTTATAGAAAAATAGGTAATAAAAGATGTTATTTAGAAGAATTAAATATATTAACAGTTCCAATAAAAAAATTTGAAAGTATATTATTAGAAGAATGTGTAAAATTAGGCGTAAATATAGAATATGATGATAATTATAAAAATTACATGGATGGTATAGATATATTAATATTAGCAACAGGAGCATATAATAAAATAGGAGAAGAATTATTAAATACAAAATGGATAGATAATCCATATTATTATGGAATGGCATTATTTTTTACACCAGAAAAATATATAGAATATAAAAAAGTAATATCAAAAAAAGAAGCTTTAATTCGTTCAAATAGATATAGAATTTATCCAGCAAAAAAACCTCAAAGATTATATTTAGGTGTATCTATAAGTAAAAAAGAATATGATTTGTTAAATAATTATTCAAATATGTATAAGGAAAAAAAAGAACAGGATATAAAAATATCAAATAATGTAATATATAATGTGCCAGATAAAATAGAATTAACTATTAATAATATTCCAAAAGAAATAAAGACAATTTTAGAAAATGGATTAAATTATTATAATTATAAAAATATATCAGATACATGGGTATTTACAATAGAATTTAATATAAGAAGAAATTCAGTAATAATAAATACAATAAATTATAATAAAAAGAATGTATTAGTAGCATTAGTAGGAAATCAAACATTTAATCATCATTTTTTTGGAGGGCGTGGTATTGCATCAGGATTTACAGGTTCATATGAATTATGTTCTTTAATATCAATAGATAATGTAAGAGGATATGATTGTGATATAATAGAAAAATATAAAAAAATAATAGATAATTTAAGAAATAATGATTGGGATTCATATCCAGATATAGTTTTACCATTTGAAGAAATAGAAGAATTAATAAAAAATATATCAAAAGAAGATTTAAATAAAATAGCAAAAAAATTAAAATTACCTTATAATAAAATAAATAAAAAGGAATTAGCTTATGTATTAGGATGTAAATATATAAAAGGATGTGTAGGTTCAGATTATGCTCGTGCATAAATATTTTATAAAGATTCTATAATATCAAGAGAAACAGTATTATTAATAATAAAATCTTTATTAATTTTTTTTGGATCAATAATTTTATATATAGTTTTTTTATGTATAGATATAATATTATTATTATTTCTTTGAAATATTAATGGGAAAACTCTAGTTTGATAAGAATTAAAAGAAGTAGAATAAATTTTAATAGTTTTTTTACAATTTTTATATAATTGAGCACAATAATAAAAATTATATTTAGTTTTATATATAATAAAATCATTAATTTTAAAGTTTTCTAATATAGATAAATTTTTATTTTTTTCTTCAAGACTTTTTTTAAGATTATTTAATCGTGTTTTTCTACTATTTAATTCAGAATTATAATATAAAACATATGAATCAAAATCCGATTTATATGATTTAAAATCAATAATATATTTAAAATTTTTTTGTTTTAAAAAATCGTATATATGTTTTTGTAATTGTGTTTTAGAAATACTATGTGATATAGATTCATGGTCATATTGAATACTATATATATTATTATTAAAATTATAATTTTTAGGTAATTTCTTTTTTAAATCATTAACAACAATTTTTTGTATATCATCTAATACTGATAATAAAATATGAAAATAACCTAAATTAGCTGACATAGATTGATGACCGAAATCACATTCTTCTAAAAATCTAGAAAAACAATAATTAGAATCAAAAACATGTTTATATATATGTGTTCTAATAATATCATAATGTATATTTTTAGATTGATGAATTAAGAAATATATAAAAGGTTGTTTAATTTTATTTTTAATTTGTAAATAAAAAGAAATTTGTTCTTCTAAATCTTTAATTTCTTTATTATAATACATTTTATATATATATAAAAAAAAATCAATTTATTAAATATTTATATTATTAATTTATACACAACAACAAATATTATTTTTATGTGTTTTTTGTTTACACCAATCATCATGTTCTTTAATATCATTAAAACCTAATTCATGTTCAATATTTTTAAAATTAATATCTTTATAATTCTCAGTAGATTTAACAGAATCATAATATAAATCAGTTTTTAATATAATAAATTTTTTCATTAAATCTCTTAATATATCTTCTTTATAATTATGAAATTTATTTTCATTATATAAATTTTCAATATCTTCAGGAATAACATATTTACATCTTTGTTTAGTATCTAAAATTTGTTTTTCTATAGTATTAATAAAAATTTCAGGTTTAAGATTAGGTGTCATTTTTTCAAATCTGATTTGTGTTAATAATTGGTCATATGATTCAGTAGCATTAGCATGTGCTTCAGCTTTAGTAGAAAATTCAAATGCATTACCAAAAGATTGAAATAATGTATTTATAGATGCGGCAACACCAACAGATATAGTAAATATTAAATTTAAATTTTTAAAATATTCACTAGAAGCTAAAAAAGAAACAACACCACTGGTAGAACTTAAAATAATAGATGGTATTAATAAATATTTATTCATACATAAATAATGTTTATTTGCCATTGAATGTGTTTTTTTTTTTAATTCACATAATTTTTCTAATTTAGTATAAGTTTCAATAGTTTCTTTATCTATATTTTTATTTAATGATTTAATATAATTATTAACACTTTCTAAATCTTTATAAAATATAATTTTATTACTATTTTCATCATATATAGGTATTGAACCAAAAAAATTTAAATTTAAATTTTCACAAGTAGTTGATAATGGATCGATATTTTTAAATGTTATACTAATATTAAAATCATTATTTTTTAAATATCCTTCCATAATATATAAATAAATTTCTGATAATAATGTAGATGATGTAATATTAAATGTATTAATATTTAATAATTTATAAATATTATTATTTATATGAATATTTAATAAATTATCTATTATAAAATCTTGATTTTTTTTACATATATTACAAGTTAAATATTTTAAATCACTTAATAAAGATAATTTTTTATTAAAATTTAATGTAGTTTTATTATTATCTATTTCATTTTCATTATTATCTATAGCTTCAGCTTCAACTGAATCATATAATTCTTTATTAATAGTTATATTATTATCTATAATTAAATTATCTTTATCTTGTATAATATTTGACATTATAAATATTATATTTTTTTATTTTAGTAAAAATATCGTATATGAAAAAAAAAATTAGTTAATAAAAATATTTATAGATATTAAATTAAAGTAAATCAATTAATTTATTAGCTACAATATTTAATTCTGTTTCAATTATATTCCATAAATCATTATTTTGTTCTATTAAAATAATACTTTGTGTATCATTATAATTTTGTATTAATTTACCTTTATTTAAATTAGTTAATTTAAAATATATTTCTATTTGAATTTGTTCATATTCAGGAATAAATGTAAATAATCTATTTTTTCTATTTTTAACTTCAATTAATTCATCATTTTCAATTCCATCAATTTTACCACAAATATAAAAATCAATATCATTAATAGAACATAATTTATATTTATATAATTTAGAATTATTATTAGTAACATTTGTTTTATATTTTTTTGCATATTGTTCTATAATTTTATTTTCATTTCTAATACCTCTTTTTTTATTAATAAAACCATTCATATATTCTTTAATTTCTTTTGTATTTTTTTCTCCTAAAATATTATCAACTTTTTTTTCTAAAATTTTTTGTTGTTTTATACAATCATTAGTATTATTTAATTTAATACAATTTTTAGTAACACATTCTAATAATTCTTTATTTAATTTTAAACAATCATCTGTAGTTTTTACAGTATTTAATTTATCTGTATAAATTTCATATTGTGTATCTGTAATATCTTTATTATTTTTAAATACATCTAATAATTTTAATGTAGCAGTATTATCAATATTTTTAAATTTATTAATATCAGTTTTATTTTCTATTTTTTGAATTTTACATAAAATATTATGTAATATTTCTTCTTGTGATTTATATGGATTTTTATTAATTAAAGCAGCAATATCTGAAGCATTAAAGAAAATTTGCATTATATAAATAATATAAATATATAATCAATTTATAATAATTCTTTTTGATTTTTATAATAATTTTCAAATTCTGTTTTTCTCATATTTTTCCATATATTTGTATCATATTTTAATTCTTTTTTAATTTTTTTATATTCATTAATATATTTATCACCAAAAATATTAATATTTATTTTTAACATAAAAGAACAACAATGTAAAAATTCTAATATATTAATTTTAAATTTTAATTTTTTATATATAAGTAATAATAATTTTTTATGATTTTTATCACCATATTGTTTTTTATTTTTTATAATAAATATTTTAAATAAATTACCCCAATATTTTATTTCTGATAAAATAATTATATCTAAAAATATATTTACAATATTTTCTAAATTAGATTCTATAGATATATTATATTCAGATGATTTTAAAAATAAATTATAAATTTTTAAATCATCATATGATTTTAATTTAGAATATAAAATTTGTAAAACAATCAAAGTTCTTTTTTCATTAATTTTATTAATAGTATTAATATATTTTTCTCTAAAATATATATGATATTTTACATTATTTATATTATTAATTGTATCACCTCTACATAATTCATATGTTTTTTGATATATAGGTTCATTAGATTTTTTTAAATTTTGTTCTAAATTATTAGTAGGATTATATGTATTTATTATACAATTATTATTTATATTTAATTTAGAATCACAATTTAATTTATTATAATGTTTATTAACTATATATTCTCTATAAGGAGAATCATTATAACATCCAATACTATTTAATTGATTTATATTATTAACATTTGATAATTGTTTTTTTTCTATATTTTTTAAATTATTTTGAATATTATTATGATATATTTTAAATAAATTTTTTAAAGAAGATTTATTTTGTATAGGAGAAGTAGGTGGTGATAAATTAGATTGTTCTGAATCTACATTTGAAGATGTTGATAAATTAGATTGTTCTTTTTGTGTAGGAGAAGTAGGTGGTGATAAATTAGATTGTTGATTTTGTTGTGTAGAAGTATTTAAAGAAATATTAGATTTTGTATCTATATTTGTAGATTTTTTTTCAGATGATTTATCTTTTGATATAGTTTCATTTCCACCTTTTTGTGTATTATCTAATGATATATCATTATAAATAATATCATAACTATAAGAATTATCTGAAGGTCTAATTATACGAGGTAAACAACTATCTATATTTTCATCTAATAATTTACTTTTACCATAATTTAAATCAACTTTATCCATTTTATTTACAATATCTTTTACAAAAGTTTTAAGTTTATTATTTCTTTTAGATATATTATTATCTAAATCTTGAATTGTTTTACCATAAAATTCTTTATCATTTAAATCAGGTATATTAGGATTTTTTTCATTTTTATTAACATTAATTAAATCTAAATAATTATTAGGTGTTCCTAAATTTTTATAACATCCTAATTGTGTTAATTTTAATTTATCATTTAATATTTGTGTATTTAATTTAATATTATAATCTATTGTATTTTTTAATTTTTTATATTTTTCATTAATTATATATGTAGTATCAGTAGGTAATATTTCAATTTTTTTTCTATTATTTATATTATTACAATCAGGAATACAATCTGTAGAATTACAACATAAATCAACACCTTTAGTATCATTTAATATAAAATTATAACATTTTTCTTTAGTATTAATTTTATTATCTTCTATTAATTTAATATCATTATTAATTAAATTTTTATATTTATTTGAATCTAATATATTATCTATACTATTTTGTGTATTTATATCTAATATTAATTGTTTATTATTATAATTAGTTAATTCATTATATGGACTTTTACAACCTTTATATAATAAATTAAAAAAGTTATTAATTTGTTTTTTTCTTGTAATTTCTTTTTTATAATTAAAATTTTTAATTTTATTAATTTCTTCAGTAATTTTTAATAAATTATTATAATAATTATTAGTATTAATAGAATTATTAGTATCATTAAAAATATTATTTAAATATATATTTTTAATATTAGTTAATTCAGATTTAGTAATTTTCATACATTTAATATATCTACGATTATTTAATGTAAATATATTTGTATTTTCATCTAATATAGGTAAATTATTAGAAGTATTTTTAAATAAATTATTATCATTTTTAGTATTAATATTAATAATACCATTAATAGATGTTAATGATAAAATTAATCGTTGTTTTAAAGTTTTTGAATAATTTTCAAATTTTTTAATATTAATCTTGTTCATATTAATAGTAAAATTTTGATTAGTTTTATAATATTGATCTTCAATAGATTTTTTATAAAAATCATTATATTTTTCTTCAATAGATAAAATATTAGTTGTATTAGTTATATTAAATATATTTTTAATAATTTTTAATGTGCGAATATTATTTTTAATAGTATTTTTATATGTAATTTTATCAAAATTATTAGATAAATCAAAATTAATTAATTTATCATTATTACATCCCATTTTAAAATAAATAAAATATAAAATATAAATTAAATTAAAATAATATTTTAATTTATAATCTATTTTATCAATATTTTTATAAAATATATCATAATTACTAAAATTAATAATAGGTAATATTGGTTTATCTAAATGAGGTGTTTTAATATTAGATTCAAATATAGTATTATTTTTATGTATTAATATATTAAAATTATATTTTTGTATATCAGATTTTCTATCCGTATTTTGTAAATTTTCTAAATTTTCTAATTTAGGTATATTATTATTATTAGTATCATCATAAGTAATAAAATATGACATTACATTTTTTAGCATTTTAGGTGAGAAATTTTTATAAAAATTTTTTATATATTTACTTTTAGTAGTCATAAGTATATATTTTTTTGTAGAAAATTCCATAAAATAAAAGAGATCATATATTTTATCTTTTATATCAGTATTTTTTATTAATATTAATTTATTATCTTTAATATATATCATTGATTCATCTTTGGTATTTTTTTTATATATTAATTTAAATAAACTAACAGAACCGAACCTTTTAGGAATAAGCTCTGTTCCAATATTTAAATATGGTGTAGTTAATATATGTTCTCTATAAAATTTATAATCATCTATATTTGTTTTTAGAGGTTCTGTATTATAATTAATTATATCAATTTTATCACTAAACACAATTTTATTATTTTTTACACATATAAATCTATTATAATAACTATTATATAATGATATATATGTATTATTAGAAATATTAATATATCTATTATATTCTGTTTGATTTATATTAGGTAATTTAATATTTAATATAGTTTTAGGTAAATTCCATATATTTATAATAATATATAATTTTAATAACATCCATTTATATTTTTTTTCAGGATTATTAATATTTTTTAATTGATTTATTAAAGTTAAATTAGAAATATCATTAATATTAATATCAGATATATTAAATTCATCTTTTAAATAAAAATATGTAGATTTTAAATTCCAAAAACATATAATATTAGCTAATGTAAATATAATATTATCAATATTTTTAACATATTGTCCTAATTTATTATTATCTGTTTGTTTTCTAAAAGTAAAATATTCACAAGGAATACATATATTATTTTCTTTAGAATTTTTTGATATATAATAATATTCATAATCATTAGGACATATTTGTTTAGAAATACATTTTTTAAAATTATGATTATTAATATCATTAAATGAATTAATATCACATGGAGAACAGGTATTATTTTTTAAAAAATAATACTCATCATATGCATATTTATTTCCATTAATAGTTGTATTTAATGGAACTTTTTTTTCAGAATTATCATTAAAAAATGTGCCTTTATCACATTTTAATGTTTTAGTATGTTTAGTTTCATATGTATTAATTGTTTTAGGAGCATTATTACAATAAATAATTAATTCAAAATCTATTTTATTACATATAATATCTTTTTTTGTAATATTATCATAACATATATCAGTTCTATTAATTGTAATAATATCATTTTTTTGTGTAATATTAAATATAGCTTCTTTTTTATTAATATCTGTTTGTTTATTAATAGATTCATTATTATATTTACTAATAATCATAGGACATATATGTGTGGAATCTTTTAATTTAATTGATAATGGAGTAAATTCAATATTTTTATGACCATTAATTTTTAATATTTCAATATTATTATTTTTATTATCTTTTAACCATTCATTATATATTTTTTCATTTTTTTTTAAATAAAAATTATATAAAGAAGGTCTCTTAAAAAGAAATGGCGAGTCTACCCATTTATTATATGCTGAATAATATCTTTCTAATGGTAGTGGATATTTTTTTGTTTTAGCTATATTTGTATTTTCATATATATTATAATCAAAACCATCAATACATTCATTATTTTTTTGTGAATTATTACTTAATTTTAAATAAGAATAATAAGGACATTGAGATGTTTTAGGAACACATTTATTATTTTTAATATATGAATTAATATTACAAGGCATTAATATATTACCTTCTGGATTATCAATATTTATAGAGTTTTTTAATAAATCATTGATTTTTTTTTTATATTTAGATTTTAAATTAGAATTAATATAATTATCTAATTCTGTAATATTAATTTCATTATTATTTTTAATATTAATATTATTTATCATCCATTTACATAAACTATCTTCATTATTTAAAATTTGAGTCCATATTTTAGATGGATTTTTTATATAATTTATTAAAAATTTATATTTTAAAAATTGTTTTTTAAAAGATTTATGATAACTAAATTGATAATTATATTTTGTAAAAAAATCATATCTATTAGTTTCTATCCAATTAGTATTATTAATATTTTCTGGTTGTTTTCTGGAATAATAAAATCTTTCATATTGAATTTTAATATTAACATTAGGAATAAAATCTTTTGTTATAGAATTTTTATCAAAAATTAATACTATATATTTAATATTTAATTGTGTAAAATTAATATCATTTGCATTATCAAATATATAACTATTATTTTTAGTATTATATATATATATAATAGAATGATTTAATTTTAAAGTTTTATTAATATTATCATAACTATCTTCATGTATAAATCCTAATTTAATAGAACCATTATAATTATTAATTTTAATACCATGTATTATATATGTTGAATCTATATTAAAAATTTGGTGTTCGCGAAATGACATAAATGTTCTATTAGGAGTTAAATTAATAGTCCAATGTATATTATAATTTATATTTTCAATAAATGATTTATATAAAGTAAAATCTGTATTATTTAATAATTTAATATTATATGGAATATATTTTCTTATATAATTTGATTTAATAGTTTTAATAAGATTATTATTTGGAATATATTTATTATCTATATTTTTTTCATACATAATTTTTTTTATATGAAGATATTTATCAAATACAAATATTTCACCTTGTTTAGCTATTAAATCTTTATTAGGTAATCCAAAATATTCCATAATACTATTTTCATTATTTTTAAATATAATATCATAATTTTGTTTTTCTTCTATAGTGACGGGAGGTTTAATTCTATCATTAAATAATTTAAAATATTCTTGTGGAGTTTTTTTTTCGTTTCCAATTGTAAATATATTATCATTTGTAGAATATTTACATGATATACGAGAAATATAACCAAATGATACATTAGTTGAATTATAATATTTTTTTACTGCATTTACAGCCAACTGTATTTCTTTTCTTTCTTTTTCATATTCTAATTTATATGTCTCATAAATTGTTCTTATGTTTTTTATAATATTTTTTGTATTTTTTATACTAATTATATTATTTAAATACATAGACATAATTATATTGTAATATCTAAAATTTTTATTTTTATTAATATATACATTAGGTATATATATTTGTAGTTTATTTATATCTTTCATAAATAATTCTTTTATATCATATGATAAAATATTTTCTTTACCTCCATATTGAATAACAGTAGTTTTACCAGTATTTTTATCATATTTAATATAATTTGGATTATATTTTTTATCTTTTACTGGAATACATTTATGTATTTCTGTATTTGTAATATTTAATTTTTCACCAGGATTACATATTAATGTAGGTTGAGGAATACATTTATTATTAGTAGTAATTTGATTATTTTTTTTATGTAATATTTCTGTAAAACCATTTGGTAAATATTCTAAATTTTTATATGTATATTGTCCTTGAACTTGTGCAGATGTAATATTATTTGTGCGTTCTGTATAATATACTTTTTTTCCAAATTCATTAGGACAAGTAATACATTTTTCTTCTTTATTAGGATTTAAACCTATAATTTGACCTGGAGGACAATTTTCATTTTGTGTTATAATTTGTATTCCATAAATTCTTTTAAACTTATCTTTGGTAATATGTCCAGAATTTTTAGTAATTTGATTGACTTCATTTTGAGATACTCGTATTGGGTCTAATTTATTTATTGTTAAATCTGATAATTTAATATAAGCAGATACATTTGAAAGACTACTTAATTTACCATATTTATTATTCCAATCAACATATATTTTTATAGTTTTTTTATTGAAGAATTTTTTACCATTATAAACTTCACTCCAATAACCACCTTTCCCTACTTTTTGTGGACTGTGACCATAATATGGTGCTAATTTATATGGATCAGGATAATATAATGTATTTCCGGTTTTCGAATTTGTCCATATATATAATTTAGCTTCAAATTGTTTATGGATTTTAAAATCTTTTTCTAAAACACTTTTATTAAATTCAAACCACTGACGACCATTTTCTACACCTCTAAATTCTTTTATGATTTCTGGAACATTACGTCCAATTGATGGAACTGGTGTATTTTGAATATCTCTATTTCTATTAGAATTAAATGTATCAGCAATAGCATTTAATTTAGTTCTCATTAATGAACCAAAACTCATACTTTTAACATAATCTTTATTTCTTAAACAATTACCATTTATATTATCGCCATTACTTGTAGGTGGTATATAAATATGATCACATTTTTGATTTTGAAAACTAAAACCCCTATAATTTCTATTTTGACAACTAGGATCTTCAAGAACTTGTTTTTTTATAAGCTCTGGTATTGTTTTTAAAAATGGATCATTACTGTCAAAACAGTGTTTTTTTGCTTGATTTACAGCATATATATCTTGTGTAGTAAATCTTTTTGGTTTTATATAATATGGATATCCAGACCCGGTCCATCCTTGACTTGTACAAGGTGTGTGACCGTTCTGCATATTCCATATTCTATGTCTGTATTTTACAGGTGTTGCTTTTACTCTCCATTCCCCCGGACAATATGCTTTGTCTTGTGTTAACGCACCTTGATCATCTAATACTTGTATAGACCATAAATATGGTTTTATTTCAGCAGTAAAATTATTAGAACCATGACCAAGATAAAATGTTTTGTTATTAACTCTTCTTGAACATCTAATACTCCATGTACAACGATGAAACCAATGATGATTATTGCTATGATCTCTATTTAAACTGAAATTAAAAAAATAATCGTTATCAGAATAAGCTTGATTATACACTTTATCACCTCTAATTACATATTCAGTAGCTCTAAAATGCAAATTCATTCCCCATCCCTCATTCGCATCTGTTCTTATTATAGTAAAAGCCATACCACTATGATGGTGTCTACTTTCTATACGAAATCTATCACCATATGGAGATATATTATTTATATTATGATTATATGCTTGCATATAAATACTAGGAAATTCAATATTATATGACTGCAATACAGGTTTTCTATTATATGGAGAATGTCCTACATAAAAAGAATATGGATTTGGATTTGCCGTAAATCCTATACAACGGTTGCTTGGGAAATTTGATACATAATTAGCACCTACACGTGGTATATATATTAACCAATTACAACCATTAACACTTTTATTAATTCTAAATATAGCAGCTTTAATTTTCACTCCAGGATTATTTTTAGGACATAAATATACTTTTAAAATATCTAATTGATATGGTGCTTTCCATCCATGTATATTTTTTATACTACTAAGATTTCTTAAGTGACATGTATTAAATCCTCCACTTTCTAGTGAACTTCCTCCTAGTTTAGAATTTTTAATATCAAATGGTAATTCTAAATTATTTTTTAATTTATTATTATCATTATTTCCTGTTTGAAATAATAATTCTAAATTATTTTCTAATTTATCATTATCATTATCATCATTATCATCATTATCATTATTATTATTACTCATATAATATATATATATGAAAAAAAACAAAAAAAATATTATTTAAATTATTTAATTTAATTAATTTCTTTATAATAAGTATTTATTTGTTTATTAAAATCAGTATTATTATCATCTTCTAATAAATTTATATTATTTAAATGACTTAAATAACAATTTTTTTTATCATTTGATATTTGAAAATTAGTGCATAATGGATCATTATTACATTTTTCTTTTAATAAATTATAATTACAATTATTTGAAGAACAAGCATTAATATATTGATTTAATAATTTAGAATTATCTGTATCTATATTTAAATTTAAATCTTTATAATTTTCACAAGATAATCCTAATCCAATTTCACCAGAATGTTTTTTAAAATCAGTCCAATAACTATCTGGTTTTAATTGTGGTGGTGTAATTTTATTTAATGAATATTTTTTATTTTTATATTTTTTATATTTAATATCTATTAAATCAATATTCCATAAAATAATATCATTATTATCATTATAATAATTTTTATTTTCTAATAATAATGTTTGAATAGGTTTATTAAATATTTTATCTTTACAATTATATAATTTTTTTTCTAAATGAATTGAATTATTATGTTTTATATATTTATGTTTTTTATTTTCATCTGATTTATTATTTTCATCTGATTTATTATTTTCATCTGATTTATTATTTTCATCTGATTTATTATTATTATTATCATAATATTCACATAATGTTTGTGGTAAATTAGTAACTTTAGTTTTTAAATAAGCATGTGTATTAGATGTATTATATGTATCTAAAGGATTATTAACTAAATAATTTAAATATATACAATCAGTAGTATTTTCACATGCATTAATACATGTTTTAAAATCATCAATAATTTTACCATTAGAATTAATATCAGTAGATATAATTTTAGTTAATATTTTAGGTTTTTTGGAAGATAAATAATGTTTAATTTTAATATTATTATATTTTAAATAATGATAACAATAATTATTTAAAATGGAATTATTAGATTTATTTTTATTAATAAAAAGAAATTTATTATTAGAAGAAATTTTATAAAAAATTTTAAAATAAGGTTGTTCTTTAATACGAATAATATTATTAATAATTAAATTAAATTCTTTATTATTATTAATTTTAAAAATATTTGTATTTAAATTATTATTAATAATATTAAAATTATATGTATTATTATATTTATTATAATTTAATTTCCAAATTTTATTTAAAAAACAATATTTATCAGTAATAGAATTTTTATTAAAAGAATATTTTTTATTACAAAATATAGGATTACCATTTTTATTTTTATTAAAATAATATTCCCAAATAGATAATATATTATTATTATTAGTATTAAATGATTTATTATTAGAATTTAAATTAAAATTAGTATATGAAATAAAATATTTTTGTTTATTAAATAAATTAATATTAGATGTAGTGGAATAAATATTAATATTATCATTAATAGAATCATTTAAAATAAATAAACTAAATTTATGAGATGATAATGAAATATTTTTATTATTAAAATTATTAAATATATCAATATTAATTGGTTCATATATTTTATATGTGGAAATTTTATAAAATTCATTTTTAATATTGTTGCGAAATATTATAGTATAATTAGTTAATTCTTCATTAAATGTTTTAGAATTAATATATCCTAAATTATATTTAATATTAGATTGTATTAATGAAATATCAGTAATAATATTATTATCTAAATCTTTTAAGAAAAAACTATATTCATGATTATCTAATGTATTTATATTTAATGTTAATTTATCAGTTTTTTTAAAATAATTTAAAATTTTTAAAGATATATTATATTGATAAATATCAGGATTTTCTAAAAAAGTAATAAATATATAATTTTGATTAAAATTTCTAATTTTATTTTTTTTAATATAACTAATAGAATTAATATCATATAATAATTTATTATTAGAATATATAGAAGATTGTTTAATAGAACATAAATTAGTTTTATTATTAAAAGTGAAACAATTACAATTAATATTATTAATACATTTATTTAAACATTGTTTAATATTTTTAACTGTATAATTAATTAATTCATTATTATTATCAGAATCACATTTAAAATATTTTTTAATATTAAATTCAAGTAAATTTCCACCATTAATTATATTATCTGAACAATTATAAATTATAAAAATTATAAAAATTATAATTAATATAAAAATTAATATTTGTGGATATTTTATCATATAATTATTATAATATATTTAAATAAAAAAAATATAATAATTATAAATGTTAAATGAAAATATAATAAATTATTTATATAAAAAAGTATTTAATATTATTACAACAAATAATAATTTAAAAAATATAGAAGAAGTAAATATAATAGAAAATAAAAGTATAACAACAAAAACGAAAATATTTAGTCAAAGAGATATATATAGAGATAATATAAATAATGAAGTGCCAAATGAATTAATAAATTGTATATATGATGATAATAATGATGATATAAATGGTAGTTTAATAGGGAAAACATCAAATGATAATTTAATAAAAAAATATGTAAAAATCAAATTAAATTATGTAGATAATAGTATTATATTAGATGATTTAAATAATATAATATCTATAACATTTTATTCAGATAAATTAATAAATAGTATTCCATATAATTTTGATATAAATGGAAGTTATGTATATGAATTATATAGACCAGATAATGAAACATTATTATATCCAGATGAAGGGAATTGGATAATTGATAATGAAGCAGGTATATTAATATTTAATACAAATATGAATATAAATATATTAGAAAATGATATAAAATATATAAATGAAAATAATAGTCCATTTATAACATTTTATTCATATAATGGAAAAATAGGTTTATATCCTTTAACATATAATAAATCAAATGAAATAGAAATATATAATAATTTAAATATAAATGAAAATATTATTATAAAAAATAATTTAACAACAAATGGAATATATGTAAAAAATATTGATAAATATCCAATATATAGTCATAATCAAATTATAAATAAAAATAATGAATTATATTTTAGTGTAAATAATGAATGGTTTAAATTATCAAATGATAAATTATTTCAATTAGAAGTAGAACAATTAATTTATAATACAGATAATAATATAATAGATATAAATAAAAATGTATCAGTAATTGAAATATCAGATTTTTTATTAGAAGATATAAATATAACATTACCAATAGTAACAAAAAATGGAATTGAAAAAACAATTATAATGGGACAAAGTGTATCAAATTTTGTAAATAATGTATATATTGTTGTAAGAGGAACTTTTATAAATATGAATGGAGATGGACCATCTTTTATGAATGTAAAATTTAATAAAACAGGTCAATTTATAAAATTAATTTCAATTATATCAGAAGATGAAGATGTTTTTGGTAGTAAACAAAGATATTGGCAAATAATAATTGATAATAGTAAACATATTATAGTTGAACAAAGTAATGAATCATCAATAAATAATTATGAAATAGTTTTATATAATACTATTAATATAAATATATTAAATATAACAAAATTAATATCTATTATAGAATTATCAGATCATATTTATGAAGATGTATATATAATATTACCAGATGTATTAAAACCAGGTATAAAAAAAGATATAATTATGGGAACTTCAACAAATAAATATTTAAATGGTAATCATATTATAATTTATGGAAATTTTATGGATGTATCTGGTATTGGACCAGTACAAATGAATTTAAAATTATATAATACAGGACAAATAATTCAATTAATTTCTATTGTAAGAGAAAATAAAAATATATATCAAACAGAAATAGAAAGTTATTGGCAACTTACAAGAGCACAATTTGATTGTGTAGATGAATTTTCTGAAATAAATTATGAATTTACTAATGAATCAAATATAAATAGTCAATTAAATTTAATAACATCAGAACAACAAACAATTATTTATGAAAATAATTATAATTTTGATAATGTATTATCTAATTTAATTTATGATGAGTTAGTTTTATCTTATAATACAACAACATATAATATAGATACATCTTTATATAAAGATTATGTAGTAATTGAATTAGCAAATAATTTAATAACAAATTTATTTATAATTTTAGATAATTGTAATTTTAATGCAAAAGAATTAACTATAATTATGGGAAAAAGTGTAAATAAATATATAAATAATTATAATATAATAATTACAGGAAAATATTTATGTGCCAGTGGAGTTGGTCCAGAATATTTAGATATAGAATTTAATCAATCAGGAAATTATGTTCATTTAGTTTCTATAGTTCAAAAAAATAAAAATATTGATAAATATGGTGAAAAATATTGGTTTATATTAACAGGTTCTTTTGATGATTCAAAAACTTTTAGTGTAAATATAATTGACCAAATTTTACAAGATAATATAGTAATTAATCAATCTATTATAGATTATAAAAAACTTATTTCAAAAAATACTCTTAATATGGTTCTTACACATATAACTCTAATAGAATTATATGAAACAACTACAGAAGATATTATTATTATTTTACCTTTATTAAAAATGCCAGCAGTTCATTATCATATTATTATGGGAGAAAGTGTAAAAAAATATATAAATGGATATAAAATTATATTAGTAGGTAAATTTTTTTATAATAATACTTTTTATAATAATATTTATTTTACTAATACAGGACAATATATTGAATTAATTTCTATTATTAATAATATTAATATTCCAATAAATAATTCTGATAAATATTGGCAAATTTTATTTAATAATTTTCAATCAACTAATTATACTATTGAAACTGGAGTTTTAAATTTAATTAATAATACTGATATAATTCAAATTAATAATTTTATTATTAATAATCAATATGAATTACTTTTATATGATTCTAATAATATAAATTTTATTGATATTAATAAAAATATAACACTTATTGAATTAGATTCAACATTATCAAATGATATATTTTTTATTTTACCAGTATTAAATAATACAGGACAAAAAAAAATTATAACTTTATCTAATAATTCTTTTCAATTTCTTAATAATTATAATATATATATTTATGGTTTATTTATGAATAGAAATGGTTTAATTAGTTATATGTTTATTCAATTATCTTCATCAAATCAAATTATAAAATTAGTATCAGTAAAAATTGTTAATAATATAATTTCTGATTATAATTATTATTGGCAAATAATTTTATGTGATTATCAATATATTACTTATAATAATAATAATTATAATATTAATTTTAATTTTTTATCTAATATTTATTCTTTACCTTCTGATAATTCTAATTATAAATTTATATCATATAATTATTATATTACTAATATTATTCCTAATGATTCAGATGAAATTATAATTTTAGAATTATATGATATTTTAAATAAAGATGCTTATATTTTATTACCAACAAATAATAATATAGGTCAAAAAAAAATAATTATGACAGGACATAGTTTTAATTATTATTCTAATGGATTTAGTATTATTTTATATTCATATTATATTAATGATAATGGTATTGGACCAGTATATATGAATTTAAAATTTACAAGTTCAGGTCAAATTATTTATTTAATATCATCTATTACTGAAGAATATAATAATGAAAGATTGAATTATTGGCAAATTATATATGGACATTTTTTATCAACTGATACTTTTACTATTGCAAATGGTATTTTAATTAATTTTGAAGATCCTGGTAAAATTGGACAAAATATTGTTAATACTTTAAATGAAACTGTATTAGAATATACAACTGATGAATTAATAAATTTTGAATTATTAATTTATATTCATGGTAGTATTAATGTTATTTCACTTAATAAAAAAATTACTATAGTTGAATTAACTGATTATTTACAATCTGATATTTATTTAATTTTACCTAATACTACTGTTATTGGATTTTATAAATATATTCTTTTAGGACCATCTACAAAAAAATATTTAAATGGATATAATATTATTATTTATAGTAAATATATTAGTACTGAAGGTATTGGACCAGTTTTTATGAATCTTAAAATGAATACTCCAGGACAATCTTTATATTTACTTTCATTAATTGATTTTAATTCTTCTGATTTAACTAAATATTGGCAATTTATTATTAGTAATTTTTATGTTGATGATTTTATTGAATTAAAAAATGATTATTATATTAATTATAATTTAAATTCTGATTATAATACATTAGTTGATCCTTCTTATAATGATCCAAATATTACACAAAATATTAATATTTTAACATATGATAATTTAAATATTTCTAATAATTTAAATGTTTTTAATTTACATATTTCTAATAATTTAAATATTATTAATTCTAATAATTTAAATGTTTCTAATATATATACTAATTCTTTACATTTTAATCATTATATTATTAATATTAATTTAATTAATAATATTTCTCTTAATTATAATTAT
>Ga0233401_1000312_pt1 | contig 20289 bp, 19 predicted proteins | sample 49DmetaG_FD_190067 | JGI IMG/M metagenome (GOLD analysis project Ga0233401, IMG submission 190067) | Seawater microbial communities from Monterey Bay, California, United States - 49D | ecosystem: Environmental > Aquatic > Marine > Coastal | place: USA: California | collected 2016-10-03
TTATGACCAGACATTTCAAAATATAAAAGTGATATACAACAAAGAAGATTTAAAAGAAACACTTGGCGAAATATTAGAAAAAAATAATAAAAAACAGATACGAATTGCGGAAACTGAAAAATATCCTCATGTTACATTCTTCTTCTCAGGAGGGCGGGAAAAAGAATTTAAAGGGGAACGTCGAATTTTATGCCCATCACCAAAAGTAGCAACATACGATTTGAAACCGGAAATGAGTGCATTAAATGTCAGGGATAAAATTTTACCAGAAATAAAAAACAACTCTGCTGACTTCATTTGTTTGAATTTTGCAAATACCGATATGGTAGGACATACAGGGGTTATGGAGGCTGCGATAAAAGCCTGTGAAACCATCGATGATTGCACTAAAACAGTTGTTACAGCCGCCCTAGAAAATGGATTTACAACCCTGCTTTTAGCGGATCACGGAAATTGCGAAGTGATGATCAATCACGACGGGTCACCAAATACGGCACATACCACCAATCCTGTTCCTATCATTCTAATTGATGAAAATTATATTCCGATAAAAAATGGTATTTTAGGAGATATCGCACCAACCATACTCGAATTAATGGGGATTAAAAAACCCAAAAGAATGACTCAAAAATCACTAATCTATTAATTATGAAAAGTAAAGTACTAGTACTATTATTACTTGTTATTTTGGTTGCATGTCAACAAAAATCAACAAAAGATAAAGAATTAAATAATCAACTAATGATGGATAAAATAGCTAAACAGGATATCAATAAAATTATTCTTGATACCATCGATGATTCGATGATGCTGTTAGGTCGTATCGATGAAAAAGGTTTAAATGGGGATGATTTTATAGAATGGTATCAAGAAAATTATGAGGCTCATGAACTCGATACAATAGCTATCAAAGAAATCAATAAAAAAATTAAACAAACAAAAATAAAAATGTTTATGGGTACCTGGTGCAGCGATAGTCAGAGAGAGGTTCCTGCTTTTTATAAAATTTTAAATCAAACTGACTTTGATCATACAAATTTAGAAGTTATCGCTGTTTCTCAAGAAAAAGACACTCCAAATAAATTAGAAGAGGGATTCGCTATAGAATATGTTCCTACCATAATTTTTTATAAAAACGATAAAGAAATAGGACGGTATGTTGAAGTAGCACAAGAAACACTAGAAAAAGATATTTTAGCTATTTTAAATGAGTCAGGATATAAACATTCCTATGAAGAATAATCAATTCCAATTGGTATTTTAATACTATGATCATAGCAAAAACTTTAGAAGAAATAGAATTAATGCGGGAGGCGGCTTTGGTTGTTTCTAAAACATTAGGAATGCTAGCAAGCGAGGTTAAACCTGGAGTCACAACACTTTACTTAGACAAACTTGCAGAAGATTTTATAAGGGAACAGGGAGCAATTCCAGGATTTCTCGGCCTCTATGATTTTCCCAATACCTTGTGTATGAGCCCAAACGCTCAGGTAGTTCATGGAATTCCCAATGATACTCCTCTAAATGAAGGAGATATCATATCCATAGACTGTGGTGCCATAAAAAATGAGTTTTATGGAGATCATGCGTATACCTTTGCAGTGGGAGAAATTACTGCAGAAGTCGAAAAATTATTACGAATTACAAAAGAATCTTTATATGTAGGTATTCGAGAGTTAAAAGTCGGTAAACGAACTGGTGACGTTGGCTTTGCGATTCAACAATACTGTGAAGCAGAAGGTTATGGTATCGTACGAGAATTAGTAGGTCACGGTATCGGTAAAACGATGCACGAAGATCCAGAAATGCCAAATTACGGGAGACGAGGTAGAGGAAAGAAATTTATTGAAGGCATGACTGTGGCTATTGAGCCAATGATTAACCTTGGGACCAAACGAATAGAACAACTATCTGATGGCTGGACTATTTTAACTAAAGATAGAAAGCCAAGCGCACATTTTGAGCACGATGTGGCTATCGTAGACGGAAAACCTAAGCTTTTGTCAACGTTTGATTATGTTTATGAAGCGCTAGGAATTAAGAGTGACGAAGAAAATGAATTTAGATTTGATAATTAAGTGATTGTTATCTCTAAAATATTAAATACAATTCCGAGACCTCAACTTATCAAATTAAGTAATTGGTTGAGACCCATTATTGCTTTGTTTCTAAGAGGCACTCAATACACAGACCCTATTGATGGTAAATCGTATCGTAAATTTTTACCTTATGGTTATGAAAAAATCAGAAAAAATGTATTAGCTCCGGGTACTTTTTCTCTTGAAAGACATCGTTTGTTTTGGATTTATCTGAAAAATGAAACTGATTTTTTTTCATCAACTAAAAAAAAACTACTTCATTTTGCTCCCGAACAAGCTTTTGTCAGTCAATTTAAAAAAATAAAGAATTTAGAATACACTACCACCGATTTGAAATCGCCTTTGGCTGATGTAAAAGCAGATATTTGTAATCTTCCTTTTAAGGATAATGAATTTGATTATATTTTTTGCAACCACGTATTAGAGCATATTCCTGACGATACCAAAGCTATGAGTGAACTATTTCGGGTGTTAGCTCCAAATGGAATTGGTATTTTTCAAATTCCTCAAGATTTATCAAGAGAAGTTACTTTTGAAGATCATAGTATAACTGATCCTAAAGAGCGTGCAAAAATATTTGGTCAATACGATCACGTTCGAGTTTATGGAAGAGATTATTTTGAGAAACTAAGAAAAAATGGTTTTGATGTAACCGCAGTGGACTACACTAAAAAATTATCTAAAGAAGAAATTGAGCAATACAGATTGGCCCAAGGTGAGCTAATTCCAGTTTGTAGAAAGTTTTAATCCAGTATTATTTTCTTCATACCTTCCGTAACAAAAAACTGTTGGATATTATCTTGGTTATTATAGGTAAGGTATACATCAATATGTTCTAACTTATTAATTAGTTTTAACGATTTTTCGAATCCCAGCGCCATAAATGAGGTTGCATATGCATCTGCCTCAGCACAAGTAGAAGCCAGCACCGTCGCACTCGTAATATTACTTTTTTCAGCAGATCCCGTAAGAGGGTTTAGAGTATGAACATATCTTTTTTTTGAAATAGAATCTATTCTAAATTTACGATAGTTACCAGATGTTGCCATCCCGACATCCTTTAACATTAAACTGGTCGAATAAGATCTATCGTTAATAGTTGAAAAAGAATTTTCTATTCCAACCACCCATGCTTTATTTTTTTTGAGATTGATGCCTCTTGCTAATAATTCTCCCCCTAATTCAATAAGAAAATGTTTTACCCCATTAGAGATTAGATAGTTTCCAATCAAATCTATACCATATCCTTTTGCAACAGCATTGAAATCAAAATATATTTCAGGACGTTCTTTTATTATTTTTGATGCTTCAGTCAATTTTACCTTGTGAAATCCAACATAATTCATCAAGGAATCAAGAGCCTTAGTATCTAAAACATTTAGGGGCTTAGTATCACCAAATCCATAAGCGTTCCTAAGAACTCCAATAGTAGGGTCAAAATAACCTTCTGTTTTTTGATAAACATCTGATGACAAATTGAAATTATCAATAAAAATCTGATCGACAATTACGGATGTATCGCCACGATTAATTTTTGAAATATCGCTATCTGGCAAGTAGGTACTTACCGATTTATTGACTGAGTTTAAAATAGAATCAATTCCTTTTTCTAAATCAAGGTTCTGATTGGTATATGCTTGTATAGTGAAGGTAGTTCCAAATGCTTGTCCTTGAATAATTAATTTTTCTGAGGGCTTTTCTCCACAAGAAATAAGCATTGTAAGCAATATAAAATAAACTAATTTACTCATGAAATTTCTGTTAAACCCGAATACACATACGAATAGTCTTCACCATTAACAATAGGCTTATTAATGTCTGATCCGTGACCTAACCAAACACCAGTATAGTACACTTTTGCCTCAAATTGTTCAGCATGTTCCAAAATTGGCTGGGTAGTAATGTTACGATAATCATGGAGCTCCTCTGAATTTGAAACTGCCCTTACCAAAACAAAAGAAGTGATTTTGTCTTTAATAACTACAAACTGAGGGTTTTTTTTTAAATCTGATTTGATGGCTAAAAACTCATAACCTTCTTTCTCTAGTTCAGCTCCTACTATATTCATAGCTAAATTTCGAGATTCTTGTTTGTTAAGCTTTTTAGTCATGGATTTTAATTATCCTCCAAAGTCGTCAAAACGAATATTTTCATCAGGAATACCAAAATCTTCTCCCATCTTTTGAACAGCAACATTCATAAGAGGTGGTCCACAAAAATACAGTTCGATGTCTTCGGGACTCTCGTGATGATTCAAGTAATTGTCAATTACACAGTTATGAATAAAACCAACAAAGCCATCTCCTTCTTGATCATTAATGTCTTTTTTGACCTTCCAATTATCTTTATCTAAAGGTTCAGATAATGCTAGATAAAATTTAAAATTAGGAAAATCTCTTTCTAAGGCTTTAAAGTGTTCAATATAGAACAACTCTGCTTTTGAACGACCTCCGTACCAATACGTAACTTTTCTATTAGTTTTTAAAGTTCTGAACAGGTGGTATAAATGTGATCGCATTGGAGCCATTCCTGCGCCACCACCAACGTATAACATTTCAGAATCAGATTCGTTGATAAAAAATTCACCATAAGGTCCTGAGATAGTAACTTTATCTCCTTTCTTTTGATTAAATATATAAGAGGATGCGATGCCAGGATTTACATCCATCCAACCACCTTTTGCTCTATCAAAAGGAGGAGTAGCAATACGTACATTTAGCATTATTTCTCTTCCTTCGGCTGGAAAAGAAGCCATCGAATAAGCTCGCTCTACAGTTTCGTTATTTTTCATGACTAGAGGCCATAATTTAAACTTGTCCCATTCGGCTTTAAATTTATCCGCTGAATCGTGTTCTTCAGGATGAGCAGTAATATCCATGTCGGAAAATTTAACCTCTCCTTCTGGAATTTCAATTTGAATATAGCCTCCCGCTTTGTATCCCATATCCTCAGGAATCTCTACTACAAATTCCTTGATAAAAGAAGCTACATTATAATTTCTCACAACTGTTGCTTCCCATTTTTTTATACCAAAAACCTCTTCTGGTATGGTGATATTCATATCTTGTTTCACTTTTACCTGACATGACAGACGAGCACCTTCTTTCAGTTCTTTTCTACTAAAGTGCGGTGTTTCTGTTGGCAAGGCTTCTCCTCCACCCTCTAGAACATGACATTCACATTGAATACAAGTTCCACCACCACCGCAAGCAGATGGCAAAAATATTTTATTAGCTCCTAACGTTGTTAGAAGGGTGCCTCCACTGGCAACTTCTATTTCTTTTTCACCATTAATGGTGATTTTTACCGGGCCCGATGGCGATAATTTTTGTTTTGTAAAAAGTAATAATGCGACCAATAAAAGTGTCAATACTAAAAAAGCGACAACGGTTGCTATAATTACTCCTGTTATACTTGGTGCTAGAAACATATTATTCATTTTTTAATTCTGATACGACTGCAGTTTGAGCTGCTGCAGCTTCTTTTTCTAAAGTTGATTGTTGTTCTACTAATTTATCCGCAGATTCTGTGACAACAGGTGTTGCTGAATCACCACTACCCGTTAGCATTCCTCCAAAACTCATAAATCCAATAGCCATTAATCCTGTTATAATAAATGTAATTCCTAAACCTCTTAGGGGTGCAGGTACATTACTGTAGCGTATTTTTTCTCTGATCGCTGCAATGGCTACAATGGCTAAAAACCAACCAATACCGGAACTAAATCCGTAATTGAGTGCCAAACTTAAGGTTTCTATTTCACGAGATTGCATAAACAAAGAACCTCCTAAAATAGCACAGTTTACAGCTATTAATGGAAGAAAAATCCCAAGTGAGTTATATAAAGATGGTGAAAACTTTTCAACTACAATCTCAACCAGTTGTACCATAGTGGCTATCGTTGCAATGAATAAGATAAATGATAAAAAGCTTAAATTATAAGCAGCGAAGTCTGCTCCTAACCATACCAAAGCTCCGTCCTGAAGAATGTATTGATCTAGCAACCAATTTAAAGGAACGGTTACGGTAAGTACAAAAATAACTGCAGCCCCTAAACCAACTGCGGTACTAACCTTTTTTGATACTGCAAGGTATGAACACATACCTAAAAAGTATGCAAAAACCATATTATCTACGAAAATAGATTTAAAAAATAATTCTATATGCTCTAACATATTTTATAATTTTATTGTAAAAAAAATATAAGAATGGTTTATTCTTAATTTTCTTCAATTAATGCTTTATTTTTACTTCGTTGTACCCAAATAATAATACCAACCACAATCAAAGCCATTGGGGGCAATACCATAAATCCGTTATTTTCGTATCCAATTGCATACAGTCCTGTTTTTTCTACAGAATCACCTAATACTTTTATCCCGAACAAGGTACCAGACCCTAATAATTCTCTAAAAAATCCAACGATGATAAGTATCACTCCATATCCTAATGCGTTTCCAACGCCATCTAGAAAAGAACGCCAAGGTCCATTACCCAGGGCAAAAGCTTCAAAACGCCCCATGATAATACAGTTGGTAATGATCAATCCAATAAAAACAGAAAGCTCTTTACTTAAAGAATATGCAAAAGCTTTTAAAACTTGATCAACAATAATTACCAAAGTAGCCACTACTATAAGCTGTACAATAATTCTAATTTTTGAAGGAATTATATTACGCATCAAAGAAATCACTACATTCCCAATTCCTAAAACGAAAATCACAGAAACTGCCATCACAATTGAGGGCTTTAGTTGAGCGGTAATTGCTAGTGCAGAACAAATTCCTAATACCTGAATCGTAATAGGGTTATCATCCAATAATGGATCTTGAATTAATTTTGCATCTTTTTTTGAAAGTAATCCCATTGATTAATTATTTAAAGTTTTTAAATAAGGAACATACATAGCAAGATCTTTTTTTAACATCGCAGAAACTCCATCACCAGTTATCGTTGCACCTGCAAGTGCATCTACTTCATAATCATCTTTCACCAAATTTTTTGGGTCGTTATTTCCTTTTGCTACTTTAATTCCCTGAAAAGCACCGTTGTCTAATAATTGTTCTCCTAAAAAATCATCCATAAAATAACGTTGCTTGATCTCGGCTCCTAAACCAGGTGTTTCGCCCTTGTGATCAAAATACACTCCTTGAACAATCATTTCTTTATCTACAGCTACGAAGCCCCAAATTGCATCCCAAAGTCCTTTACCACGAACAGGCATAATGTATAATTCTGATCCATCTTTTTGACCGATAAATAGCGGCAACCTTCTCTGATGATCTCCATTTTTTGCTTTGGTACTTTCTTTTTTAATATCAATTAAATAGGCTTCCTCATCTTCAGTAGCTTGAGCTCCCTGAATGACCATCTGTTTGGTGATAAATTTGCTGAATATTTCGGAGACACTATCAGTGGAAATAAAAGCAACATCTCCGGTACCTACATTGTTATTTATACCCATTGCGTACAAGATATTCTGTTGTTTTTCAAATTTCTCATTTGCTTCAATTCTTGGCTTTAATCCACTAGCAAAACCAGCTAGAAGAGAACCAACTATTACGACCATGACAATAGCAAAAAGTATGGTGTATGAATTTTTATCGGTTTTATTAGCCATATTAATTAGTTTTTACTTTTAAGCGTTTCATTCTTCTTTTTACATTTCCTTGTACCACGTAGTGATCTATTGTAGGAGCGAAAACATTCATTAACAAAATAGCTAAAAACACTCCTTCTGGATATGCCGGGTTAAATACTCGGATCATTATAGATATAAACCCAATTAAAAAACCATAAATCCATTTACCTTTATTTGTTTGAGAAGCTGTTACAGGATCTGTTGCCATATAAACAGCTCCAAACAATATACTTCCAATAATTAGATGTTGCCAAAATGGAACATTCATAAGACCATAAAATTTATTGGTTTCTCCAATCCATCCTGCGTCAACAACACCATTAAAAATTAACCCCATAACCAGAGCTCCAATCAATGTCGAGACTATAATTCTCCAACTTCCTATTTTTGTAAATATTAAAAATAGAGCTCCTATAATTATTAAAAATTTTGAGGTCTCACCGACAGATCCTGGTATTAAACCCCAGAACATATCCCAATAATCATATACAACAGCATTGTTCTGAGCATAAGCTCCTAAAATTGTCTCACCAGATATTGCGTCTAAATTTTCGCCCGCAGCGATCAGTTGATCTCTCTCTACAGCACCATGGACCCATACCTTATCACCAGACATCCAAGTAGGATATGCAAAAAATAGAAATGCTCTAATGGTCAAAGCAGGATTTAAAATATTCATCCCAGTACCTCCAAAAACTTCTTTACCAATTACAACTCCAAAAACAACTGCTACTGTTAACATCCAAAGTGGAATATCTATAGGTACTATTAATGGAACTAACATTCCTGTTACCAGGTATCCTTCTTCAACTTCATGACCTTTGATAACAGCAAATAAAAATTCAACTGCAAGACCAACTCCGTAGGAAATAATTACCAAAGGAAGAACTTTCCACATCCCAATTACCAAATTATCCCAGGTCCAGAATGTTGATCCTAAAAAACCTTTTGCTGCATCAATTTCTCCCAATGCAAGATAATGCTGGTAACCAGCATTAAACATACCATAAACTAGGCAAGGCAATAATGCCATAATTACAGTATTCATGGTCCGTTTTAAATCGTCGGCAGCTTTAATATGTGTACCTCCTTGAGTGGTCTCATTAGGCAGGTATAAAAAAGTATGCAGTGCATTAAATGCTGGAGCCATTTTGGTTCCTTGATACTTTTCTTTTAATTGATGTAAATTATTTTTTAATCCCATTAACCTATCTCTTTATACATTAAGTCTAAACCTTTTCTTATGATTTCTTGGTGTGGTTGTTTTGAAACACAAATAAATTCTGTTAAAGCAAAATCTTCCGGAGCAACTTCATACATTCCAAGGGCTTCCATTTCATCTAAATCTTCATATTTACAAGCCTTCAAAATCTGCATTGGTAAAATATCAAGCGGAAATACTTTTTCGAAAGAACCCGTTACCACAAAAGCTCGATGCTCACCATTGGTATTGGTATTTAAATCATATTTCTTTTTTGGTTGCAACCATGAAAAAGTTAACGCTCTGGTAACAGAAACTTTATTAAATACCGGTTTATTCCACCCAAAAAACTCATAATCATCGCCTTCGGGAATTACAGTGACTGTATTTGAGTAGTAACCCAAATGACCTGTTGGGGTAATTTTATTTCCAGATAGAACATTTCCGTCAATAATCCTTACATGCTCTTCGTTTAAACCTGATGTATAAAGTATGGTGGAGACTTCAGAACCGATTTTGGTCGTATAATATTTAGGATCTTTTACAGAGGACCCTGATAGGGCAACAACACGCTCTGCATTGAATTTACCCGTTAGTAATAATTCACCAATAATGACTAAATCCTGGGGACTTATCGTCCAGACTACCTCACCTTTGTTGACAGGGTTTAATTTATTAATCAAGGTGCCTACATTTCCAGCAGGATGTTTTCCCGAAATTTTGTGAACAGTTATATCTTCCAAACTTTCAAAAACACTTTTTGAGTTTTTACCTACACCAACATTTACAACTCCATCTGTTAATTTGCTCATTGCAGTTACAGCGGCTTGTAGTTCTTTTTCCTTACCCATTAAAGTAAAATCATAATCGGCAGCAAGAGGAGCTGTAGAGTACGCTGAAACAAAAATTGCTTTGGGTTTAACGTTTGGATTTGCAATGATATCGTAGGGCCTTTGTTTTATAAATGGCCAACAACCGGATGCTAATAAATGATTTTTTATTTCTTTTTCGTCCATCGAAGCTGTTGAAGCTGCTCCGTGGTCTAAGTACAAATCTTTTTGATCGGCTTCGATCACTATCTCTGTAATAACTCTTTTTGCACCTCTTTCAATTTTTAAAATGGCACCACTAACTGGAGAAACAAATTTAATTTTTTCTTCAGTTTTTGAGTAAAATATAACGTCTCCTGCTTTTAGTTGTACCCCTTCTTTTACCACCAATTTTGGTGTGATAAGATGAAAATTTGAGGGTCTAATAACGAACGTTTTAGAACGGGGCGCTTTTGAAAGAGTTTTGCTGGCCTCACCTTTTAGTCGGATGTTAAGACCTTTTTTAATCTTAATGTCTTTAGACATAGAATATGGGTATTAAATTCTATTAAAAAAATCCCTTTTTTTGGGTATGCAAATTTATAAAAATAATGTTGGTACACATACAAAAAAAACAATTTTATTCATAAATAATTATACGAAAAAAAAGCGCCCTATTTAAGAGTAAATATTGCTTATATTTAACGTCTAAAATCGCCCATAATGTTTAAAAAATTTATAGTACTATTTCTATTTTTTTTCTCTCCACCTACCTTAATGGCTCAATACGCTGAACACGTAGCACCAGAATTTATAAAAACTATTCAATTTATTGGAAGCACTCAACAAAGTCAATTACCAATTATTCGTTTGGGAGAAAAAATTTCCCTTTCATTTGATGCGTTAAATGGTGATGAAGCTGATTACTATTATAAAATTACTCATCACGATTTTGATTGGAAATTAAGCGATTTATCAAAAGGAGAATATATGGATGGGTTTGATGATGTTCGCTTATATGAATATTCTAACTCCTTCAATACATTGAGAAGCTATTCTCACTATACCCTAAATATCCCCAATAGAGACACCCGAAAACTTACAAAAAGCGGGAACTATATGATTTCTATTTATGATGATGAGAGCGAACTTGTTTTTTCTAAAAAATTTATGATCATTGAAAATAAAGTTAAGGTAGATGCATTTGTTAAAAGAGCACGGAATTTAAAAAATATAGAAACAAAACAAGTGGTTCAATTTGTTATTGATTCACCAAACCTACTCTTAATAAATCCCAATGAAACGGTTCATACATTAATATTACAAAATAGTAATTTAAACAATCCAATAATAAATTTAAAACCACAGTATACCATAGGATCACAATTAATATATCGATATGATAAAGAAGCTAGTTTTGACGCTGGAAACGAGTATTTATTTTTCGATAATAAAGATATCAGGTCAGGAAGTTCAAGCATCCGAAAAATTGACTTGACAGATATTTACAATACCTACCTCTACACAAATAGCGCCCGATTTGAAAGACCTTACACCTTTAATCCCGATATTAATGGTAATTATCAAATTCGAATTTTATACCCAACAAACGATATTTCAATCGAGGCTGATTATGCAAGAGTTCACTTCGCGCTCCAATATTTCGAAGATTTAAATGACAAAGAAATTCATGTTTATGGAAACTTCAATAATTATACAATTGATGAAACCACCTACATGAAATATGACAGCTTCTCAGATACCTATGTCAACGAAATGTTATTGAAACAAGGTTTTTATAATTATAAATATGTGGTTGTTAATAGAGATGGAACTATTGATTATGGTGCTATCAGTGGTAATTACTGGCAAACCGAAAACGACTATACAGTGTTGGTTTATTTTAGAGATTTAGGAGCACGATATGATCGTATAATTGGTATGGGCAAAACGAATTCATCGATCATTAATAACCAATAGTTTTATATATTTTTGTTGGACCAATTATTTTCCTTTCAAAACACAACGCATTGTTTTTTTTAACGAATCTGTAAAAAAAGATTCCAGACGGTATTTATCGTTTGATTATTGAAATTTGTACCTTTGCAAATCTAATTTTATAAATAAAAAAACTATGGGAAAAGGATTTTTTGAAGTGCCAATTGCTATCAACGAACCCATTAAAGGATACGCTCCAGGTTCATCTGAACGCACAGAGGTGCTTAAAACATATAAAGAAATGTACGGTAATAACATCGATGTTGCTATGTACATTAATGGTGAAAACATAAAAACTGGTGATATTAGTACCATGTCTCCACCTCACGATCACCAGCATGTTGTTGGTACCTTTCATAAAGCTGAAAAAAAGCATATTGAAACTGCCATTAATGGCGCTTTAAAGGCTAGAGAAAAATGGGCAAATACACCCTGGGAACAACGAGCTGCTATATTTTTAAGAGCAGCGGAATTAATTGCAGGGCCCTACAGAGCAAAAATTAATGCAGCAACCATGATTGCTCAATCTAAGACCATACATCAAGCAGAAATAGATGCAGCATGCGAATTAATTGATTTTTTAAGATTCAACGTTCAGTTTATGACTGAAATATATGCAGAGCAACCTGAATCGACATCAGATGCATGGAATCGTCTTGAATATCGCCCATTGGAAGGATTTATTTATGCTATAACTCCATTTAATTTTACTGCGATTGCTGGGAATTTACCTGCAAGTGCAGCCTTAATGGGAAATGTTGTCGTTTGGAAGCCAAGTGATAGTCAAATTTTTTCAGCTAAAATTGTATTGGATGTCTTTAAAGAAGCGGGGGTGCCCGCAGGAGTTATTCAAATGGTTATGGGAGACCCCGTCATGATTACAGATACTGTTTTAGCAAATTCTGATTTTAGTGGAATTCATTTTACAGGATCTACTCATGTATTTAAAAATATTTGGCAAAAAATTGGTGCTAATATTCAGAACTACAAAACGTATCCACGTATCGTTGGAGAAACTGGAGGTAAAGATTTTATTGTAGCACATAAAACAGCAAATCCTAAACAGGTTGCAACTGCAATAGCAAGAGGAGCTTTCGAATTCCAAGGCCAAAAATGTAGTGCAGCAAGTAGGTGCTATATCTCTAAAAGTATTTGGAAAGACGTCAAAAGCAATCTAGTGGAGGATATAAAATCTTTTAAAATAGGTTCTCCCGAGGATATGAATAATTTTATTACAGCTGTAATTCATGAGGGGTCGTTTGATAAATTAGCGAGTTTTATTGATCAAGCTAAATCTGACGATAATGTTGAAATCGTTATTGGTGGAACATATGATAAAAGTAAAGGCTTTTTCATCGATCCAACTGTTATTTTAACTAAAGATCCAACCTACACCACCATGCATACAGAGTTGTTTGGACCTGTAGTTACAATTTTTGTTTTTGAAGATGATGATTGGGAAGAAACACTTCAACTAGTTGACGAAACAAGTGAATATGCACTAACAGGTGCGGTGTTCAGTGAAGACAGATATGCGCTAGAGCTTGGAGTGAAAAAATTACAAAATGCTGCAGGAAATTTTTATATCAATGATAAACCTACAGGGGCTGTTGTAGGGCAACAACCTTTTGGTGGAGCTAGAGCAAGTGGAACAAACGACAAAGCCGGTAGTAAACTAAATCTTTATCGTTGGGTATCACCAAGAATGATTAAAGAAACTTTTGTAACGCCGACAGACTATAGATATCCTTTTTTAGGATAAATATAAAAATTCATTCATAAAAAAAACCTCAACAATTGATGAGGTTTTTTTTATGAATTGTAATGTCATTTTTATTCATAGGATTTATTTTCACCTACTTCAGCAAACTGAGAGTTTAGTGCAGAATTATCACTGTTTACGACCATAGCAACAATGGTCAAGTTAGCAGTATTATAATTTTCGGGTACCGAAAAAGAAAAAGTCCTGTTGTAGGTCTCTAAAGCGGTTGTGCTTGTTATAGCATCACCCGTTAAATTCGTTAAAGAATTTCTTAACCCATGGTTTTGTTCAAAATCAGGAATTGGATTCCCCAATTGGTAATACGGACTCGTAGGATCATCGTTGTAGTAGTTGATCTGGTCTTGTAGTATGCCGCTTTCAAGAAGATAAACCACTAGTTTATCACCAGCCATAAAACTTTGTTCATTGACCAATTCAACTTCAATAACTAAATCATTCGTAGTTGAAAGTTCTGAATTTATGGCAATTCCGATGTTGGTATCAACCCCAGCCAAGCTTGTAATTTCTTCTACGCTGTATGGGTTACTCCAATTAATCGTTCTATTTATTTTTGCAGTTGGATAGCCAAAAACACCAAATGCATCTCTTAGTTCATCAACTTGTGGAAAATGTAAAAGGTCTGGTTCACCACTTCCTGTTTTGTGAATAGTAATAATAGTTATGTCGCTTGTCAAATCATGAACATCTTCAATTGCTGCAGTAACTATTGGGCAATATCCACACCAGGTACCTGTATAATCTTCAATAACCACTTTTCTTTTAGGAATAATAACATTGAAAGTTTCGGTATTCGTGGTTACAACCACTCCATTTTCTAGATACATTCCGTAAACTTCAAATTCTCCTATGGTTTCGGAAGAAAAAGTATTCGATTGAATTTCTGTATCATTCACAAAAAATGTTGCCTGTGCAGAAACATCCATACCTACTTCATTTATAATTTTGAAAAGAATTTCTTGATTTCGCAAAGAAGATTTTCGGACTAAGTCATCGACAACAATATCAGCTGTGGGAGGTTGTAAAGGTATATTTTCCTCAGTTTTACTGCAAGATAAAAGTGTAAAAACAGCAACTATTAATAAAACATAATGGTTATTTTTCATAGGGTTAGTTTTTTTAAATAATTGAAACAAAAGTAATAGAAATTAGAAAAACAAAATATTGATTCCTAAAAAAATAAAAAAACCTCATAGCATCTACTCATTTATTTAGTATTTATTAAAATAATTCAATTATTTTTGAAACTTATATTAAAACTAACCCATGAACAAAATTATTATACTTTTTTGCCTACTAACCACCATTAGTGTATTTTCTCAAGGTAACATTCCTAATGTTGACCTGAAAACAATGGAAGGAAAAACCATTAGCTTCCATGAAGTTACCGATCAAAACAATATTGTTATTATTTCCCTATGGGCAACATGGTGTGTGCCTTGCATCAAAGAATTAGACGCTATAAGTGATGTGTACGAAGAATGGCAAGAAGAAACAGGAGTAGAATTAATTGCAATATCTGTAGATGACAGCCGAACCGTAAAAAGAGTAAAATCTTTAATTAACGGAAAAGGATGGGATTATCAAATCTTACTCGATACTAACAATGACTTAAAACGAGCATTAGGAGCTTCAACTGTGCCACTGACGATTGTAGTTAAAGACAATGAAATTGTCTTAAGGCATTCTGGTTATAGTCCTGGATCCGAAGACGAGCTTTATGAAAAAATTAAAGAACTTACTTTATAAATTACTTAAAACCTAATCAATTCTTTAAATGAAAAATTTACTACTAATTGTATCTGTTTTATATGGTACATTGACATTTGCTCAAGATAAAGGCTATTTTTTTGGAGGATTTGAATCAAACACTCAATGGCTATTAAACGATGAAGGGCTTAATTTTGACGCTCCAGAAGATCAATTAAGATCAAATAATTACTTCCGGTTAGATTACAATTTAGGAAAAATCACAGCAGGTGTTCAGTACGAATCTTATTTGCCCTCTGCCCTCCTAGGTTATTCTCCTGTATTTGATGGGAATAATGCTATTGGAACCTATTATCTTAATTTTAAACACGAAACCATCGACATTACGGCTGGATACTTTTATCAACAATTTGGGAGTGGGCTCATTCTCAGAAGTTGGGAGGATCGACAACTAGGTATTAATAATGCATTAAAAGGAATTCGGGTTATTTTCACACCAACAGACTATTTAGATTTAACTGGTATTTATGGAAAAACAAGAAATGGATTTGATGTTTCTGAAGGAATAACCCAAGGTATTGATGCTAATTTCAATATTAGCGAAGCACTTAATATTGATCGTATTGATTTAGATATAGGCGCCAGTTATGTTGGGCGATACCAAAATAACGGTACAAACGACACCATTCCTAGTATAGTTAATGCTTATGGTGGAAGATTAAATTTTGTAGCTGGAGATTTTTATGGTGGTTTAGAAGCTATTATAAAAGACCCGGATGTAATTGCTAATGAAGGACAGTTGTCCTCAAATAAATTATATGATGGAACTGCAATGCAAGTAGATTTGGGTTATGCAAAAAAAGGACTTGGAATAAATGCTACTTTTAGAAGATTGGAGAATTTCTCTTTTTATGCAGATCGTTTAGCAGAGGGAAATATCTACAATCAAGAACTCATTGGTTATACTCCTGCTCTAACTAAACAACAAGATTATATGTTAACCAATATATATGTATACAATGCACAACCTAGATTGATTATTGAAACCTACGACCAAAGAGCAGGTGAGGTTGGTACACAAATAGATTTATATTATAATTTTAAAAAGGGGACCTTATTGGGTGGAAAGTACGGGACAAAAGTCGCAGGTAATTTTTCCTATTGGGCTGGCTTAGATGCAGAATATCACATAGAAAACAGGTGGTATAAAGCTGAGTTTATAGGCAATGGATCTCGCTTATTTAGAGATTTTAGTGTTGAAGTGAAGAAGAAAATAAATAAAAAATGGAGTGGTGTGGCAACATTCCAAAATGTGATTGTTGATAAAGGTATTGTGTACGGAGGCCCTCTAGCGGTTGAAGATGATATTCAAGCCTCTATTGCTGTTTTAGAAGGTACTTATAAAATAAAAGGATCTAAATCTGTACGATTTGTTGTTCAACATTTATGGGCTGAAAAAGATCGTAAAAATTGGACAGCTGGAGTTTTAGAATATAATATCAATTCGAATTTTGCTTTATACCTTGCTGATAACTGGAATTATGGAGATACAGATATACATTACTATAGCGCAGGAGGAAGTTACTCTAAGGGTAGAACTAGATTTGCAATGAATTACGGAAGACAAAGAGGAGGCTTAATATGTATTGGTGGAGTTTGTAGATTTGTACCCGAAAATACTGGGCTTACAGCTAATTTAACTGTAAATTTTTAAGGTCAATAAAACAAAAAAAGCTCCAAATAATTTTGGAGCTTTTTTTGTTTTATAACAGTTGGTTATTTTTTTAATATTTTCAAGGTCTTAGAAATACCCGCTATATTGGTAAGTTTAACAATGTACATCTGGGGAGCCAAATAAGACAAGTTAATTATTTGATTTCCTGTGTTCAATATTTGTGAATTTATTAATTGACCTTTCAGGTTGTAAATGGCTAAATTCACCTCCTCCATTGCAACTACTTCCATTTCATTGGAGATAACTGTAGCGGAAATGACAACTCCTAACTCTCTAACATCATTTAATCCTAATATAGGATCATAACGGTAAGTAAAATTTAAATTATTACCAATATCATTTCCCTCAGCATCCGTTAAATAAAATCTAAAATTGTAATCTTGCACTTCATCACCTCCTATCAAAGTAGCAAAGTGGTTCCCGCTTGGCGTAGTTTCTTCAGAGGGTATGGTTACATAATTTGGAGCAGGTGGGAAAGATTGTCCAACTTCTAGATCAATAAAACATTGATCAAAGCACAGCTCAAATCCGCTACCATCAGCATTTATAGCACTTACAAATTCTATTCTCATGTTGATGTCATCATCACTGTTATTGGTAACAAAGTAATCAAAAGAGCCGTCTGGAACTCCATAATTATTCAACGTAACTACCATTCCTTCGGTAATTTCTTCTCCATCGTAATCCGTTACGGTGTATGGATTTTGCGCAAGTATTGCAAAAGTAGATAAGAAAATTGCGATAACAGATATTGTATTTTTCATATTTTTTTGATTAGTTACATAAATTTTTATCAAAATTAACTAAAAAAAAACATATATTTGACAAAATTACACATTAAATATTTACGTTTAGATAGTATTTAACGTTCATTTTTTATTAAAATTCAAGCATTTTAATTGTAATTTTCAAGCATCAATGTAAAATTTAATTAATAACCAACCCCATCAAAATGAAAATAAATTACACTTTAAATTTATTACTTACTTTTTTTACCCTAGCAACATTTGCTCAAACCATAGTTAGTACAGATCCAGAAGACAAAAAAGTTGTGTTAGAAGAATACACCGGTATTCATTGTGGCTATTGCCCAGACGGACATGTCATTGCAAATAATATTGCAAACAACAATCCAGGGGATGTTTTCTTGATTAATATACATCAAGGAGGTTTTGCTAATCCTGGCAATGGAGAACCAGACTTTAGAACTCCTTTTGGAAACGCTTTAGCTGCTCAAGTAGGAGCGAACTTCTATCCATCTGCAACCATCAACAGAAATTCGAATGCTCTAAGCAGGAGTTCTTGGAACTCTGCTGCTAATACAGTTCTTGGACAATCTTCTAATACGAATGTAGGGGTTGAAGCAACTATTGATGTTCAAACCAATACTATAACGGTTCATGTTGAAGCTTTTTATACAGCCGATAGTCCTGAGAGCACCAATAAATTAAATATTGCTTTACTACAAAACAATACTATCGGACCACAAACAGATTATGATAACGGAAATTCAACTGAATACAACCATATGCACAGGTTGGTCTGGTTAATAACTGGCCAATGGGGAGAGATAATTAATACTACGACGGAAGGTACCTTTATTGATGAAACCTATACCTACGACATTCCAGATTCTTATAATAATGTTCCTGTAAAAATTGAAGATTTGGAAGTGGTTGCTTTTATCACTGAAACCCAAAAAGATATTCCAAGTGGAAACGGTACTTTTCCTATCTACTTTAATTTTGCAGATGAAAATAATGCGCGTTCTACCTCAATTGAAACAATCTTGCCGCAGTGTGGTTTTGATATCACTCCTGAGGTTACCATACAAAACTTCGGGGAAAATGACCTCACAGAAGTAGAAATTACTTATTCTGTAAATGGAGGAGCATCCCAAAATTATACTTGGACCGGATTATTACTTTCACTCCAAAGTGAAACTATTGAGTTACCTGCAATATCGTATGAAGTTCAAGATGTCAATACCGTTGAAATTTCATTGTCGGATGATGATGATAATTCAGACAATCAGATTTCTAAAAACTTTAATATTGCTAACGAGCATACCTCTACGATAAATATGATCTTAAATACGGATAACGGAGGATCACAGTGTACTTGGGAAGTGATGAATTCAAGTGGCGAAACATTGTATAGCGGTGGCCCATACGGTAATGGTGAAAGTGTTATTGATCAATTCGAATTACCCAACGATTGTTACAGATTTAGGGTTTTTGATACTGCAGGAAACGGTGGTGGATCTATCGTATTGTACGATAGCAACAATGATGTTGTATATAATACTCCAGGAAACTACGGTGCCGGTGAAGAAGCTCATTTTAGAACAGTTGGAGAATTAGGAAATAACGATAATCTGCTAAATAATGTTGTTATTTATCCTAATCCAGCAAAAAACAATCTAAACATTCAAAATGCTAAAAACGCATCGGTTAAAGTATTCGACCTGTTAGGAAGGATTGTTTTATTAAAAAATAATATTTCTCTAAATCAACAGTTAGACGTTTCTAAGCTAACAACTGGGACTTATCTGATAAAAATTATTAACGGTAATCAAATCAAAACAGATAAGTTTATCATTAATCGGTAATCAACTATTTTTAATGAAATCAATTAGTTAAAATTTATTAAATTCTTTAATTTAAACACAGGTAAAATGCCTAAAAAAAATAAAAGATTTATATAGACCATCGTTATAGGTAACAATAACAACTAGTATGAGTGATCTTAAACACCCAAAAGAAATTGACAAACTTTATTATAACGAAGAAATCTCAATAAGTGAAGCTTTGAGACTATGGGATGTATGGGAAAAATCAACTGAAGAAGAAAAAAGGGAAAACGCTACTTACATTAAAATTTTAGAAAAAAAAGCAAAAAAAGCAGCAAAAACTAACAATAAAATAAGTGACTTATCTAAAAAAAAACCTTTAGCTAAAATTCTAAAAGTTAATAGGGAAACAAGTGGATGGATTACTTATTTAGGATGGGTAGTTTTAATAGGTGCTGCTTTTTATATAATGATAGCTTTATCATCATTTGCTTAAGATTTTGTTGAGCTATTTAAAACTACCACACTAACTTACTCAACCATACATAGTAGATTTACGTTAATCACTTATAAAATAATCACTAAACAAAACCATTCAGCTACACTAAAGGTTATTTTTTACTTGTCTTTTAAGCAATTAAACGTTGTTTAGTTGCTTTTTTTATTTGTGTGATAATAGGATAAGTTTTAGATTCTTGCGTATTATTTTTAGCACGACACACAATGCTATATCGATAGAATCAG
>Ga0233401_1000329_pt1 | contig 19682 bp, 19 predicted proteins | sample 49DmetaG_FD_190067 | JGI IMG/M metagenome (GOLD analysis project Ga0233401, IMG submission 190067) | Seawater microbial communities from Monterey Bay, California, United States - 49D | ecosystem: Environmental > Aquatic > Marine > Coastal | place: USA: California | collected 2016-10-03
CGCCAAATATTAGGGGATGCATCAGGTCCAACATATGACTGGGATGATTGGTATGACGAATTTAAATCATCCTACTGGGGCGGTGCCTCTAAGGGTGATGTAATAGCAGCTAAAGACTTTATAGTAAATCTTTATGAGAGTAATGACTCTTTTAGCACAAGTCTCGGCACAAGATATGGACTATACAGAAAAGCAAGAGCTTTGGGCGTAGCTTATTGGGTAAATGACATTGTTGCATCTGGATACAGTGAATCACAAACTTTAGATAACCTCTTTTATGCCGCACAATTTTCAACAGTTGTACAGGCAGACGGTCTAACAGATGCTCAACGAGTCCTAACTCCTAGTAAAACTCCTTTAGATTTTGGAAAAGGAACTGTAGTATCAGACAGGGGAACGTCCGGCTATGGATACGGTGCAACTATGTTAAGTGCACCAGCTAACAAAGGAACCCCGATTACAGCCCAAACTGATAAAATATCAGACGAAGAGTATATTAAATTATACAAAGATATTGTACGTATAGATGCGCATCAAAATGGCTCTTCAAACATAACTATAAATCCATTCGTTGTAGGCGACTTCGAAGCTAATCCTGCCACAGTAGATAAGGTAGAGGAAAGTTATATAGCAGGACTAGAATCTATAGTTACTACATTAGACACTAATAGATTTCAAATTAATGCAAGTAATCAGTCATCTATACAAGCACTACTAAATCAAGACGGAAATCAAATTGAATCAAGCAGAAGTTTAATATGGCGCACTCAAATTTCTCATATTTTTACAGTTCAGTTTGATTCAGATATTGACTTATATGCATTCTTTAACTCCGGCGGACAAATAATATGTTCTCCGAGAATTCAATATACTGGCAGTCAATTAAAAACAGTTAATTGGGCAAACCTTTTACAAAATATCAATAACATACAATTTGGAGCTCTACAAACTAGTGATAGTAACGGAGTTACATCTACATCGGGTTTTGAAGATCTAGTAACAGGTGCTTATACAAGAGTATATGTAAGCTCAAGTGCTTTGGCTTATGCAAATAATGTAGTAATTTTAGATGCACGAATTTCAGCAAACGATCAGATACAATTGAAATTAACACTGCTAGATAATCACAGCGAAAATATCGACGAATATGTACAAGGCATTGTATCTAATACTGTTTCTATTAGAAAAGCAGACGGAGAAGTAACTATTGCTGGTGAAACAATCGATACTGTAAAATTTAATGAAACAATAATCGGACAGCCTGTTTCAGAATTTTAGCCACTCTTTCCTTGACAAAACAAAAAATCTGTTATATACTATAAGTTAGTTATGGTATAGGAGTATACATATGGACGAACGTCTAGAAAAAGCACTTGAATTTAGTAATTTTATGGTTACTTTTAATAATCAAAAGCGAGTGTTAAAAGAAAAATATAGTCAAGATTTAATTTATTATTATGTAGGAGCACAGTTTACAGTAACCAAAGAACTAATTAATTTTTGTTATACATTATTATCTTCAGACAACACTGAAGCAATTATCTTAGACGATAATGATTTGCCGATACAAATTTCTAATCTACAAGAATTTCATACCAACATACTTGACATATACTTTACAGCGTCTAACGAGTATTTTAACAAATATGTAGCACTAAAAAAACATAGATCAGTGCAGGGGTTAGTAGAAATAAATGTCTAAAGGTGTTCTTGTAATAGCTAGAAATAACAAGAATATTGATTACGTCAAGCAAGCAATATTCTTAGCTAAAAACGTGTCAAAGTATTTAAATTTGCCCACATCGATTATTACTGATAATGCAAATTATGTTACTGAACACTTTGACCCGACTGTCTTTGATAAAATTATTTCTATAGAGTATGATGATGCAATGAATTCGCGTAGTTTTTATGACGGCGGATTAGCATCAAAGAGTGACAATTTTAAAAATTCGTCGAGGTCTGTTGTATACGATCTTACTCCTTATGACGAAACTCTTTTATTAGATAGCGACTTTGTTATTAACAATGATATGTTTTTAAAATGCTTTGAAAGCAATCAAGATTTGCTACTTTATAAAGACTCTTGTGAGTTAAGTAACACACGTAACACAAAAGAATTTACATATATTAGTGATACGGGCTGTGAATTTTACTGGGCAACATGTGTTTTCTTTAGAAAAAGTTCAGTAAATAAAATATATTTTAATCTAATTAAACATATACAAGATGAATGGAATCATTACAGAAGACTTTATCAAATTCAATCAAACTTATTTAGAAATGATTTTGCGTTTAGTATAGCTATTCATATAATGAACGGATTTAGTAAAGGAAACTTTTTTGGTGAAATGCCAGGCAAGTTAATTTATATTACTGACCAAGATATACTTTGGGAAAAACAAGACGATAAAATGACTTTTTTAGTTGCAAAAAAAGATTATCTTGGAGAGTATTATGCTATATCTACAAAGGGTACAAGTGTCCATGTAATGAATAAATTTAGTTTAGGACGTATAATTGACGAGGAGCTTCTAAATGAAGGATAAAGGTTTTCTAGTTCTTGCACAAAACTCAGAAACAACTGACTACGTAATGCAAGCATGTTTGTTAGCTATGAGCTTACAAGCAACTAAAAATTCTGTCCCTATTAGCTTGGTTACTAATGACGAAGTGCCTTTGAGTTATCAGTGTTTGTTTGACGAAATCATACCTATACCGTTTGGTGATGATGCAAAAGATAAAGACTGGAAAATTGAAAATCGCTGGAAATTATATCATGCTACACCGTATCAAGAAACTATTGTTTTAGATACAGATATGCTTGTATTAGAAAATATAGATGTTTGGTGGGACTTACTAAAAAATTACGATGTATATTATACAAGCAAAGTATATGACTATAGAGGCAATGTAGCCGATACATGTTATTATAGAAAAGCATTTATTGAAAATAATCTTCCTAATTTATTTTCTGGATTTCATTACTTTAAAAAGAATGATTTTGCTCAAAACTTTTATAAAGAAGTAGAACTAGTAGTTAATAATTGGCAAGCATTTTATGAAATAGCACTAGATAAATTTACTCCTGACTTTGCTAGTATGGATGTAGTTGCTGCCATTGCAGCAATAAATTTAGATTGTGTTACAGAGATAACTAATCCGTTAATAAAAAATCCTACATTTACGCATATGAAGGCTTATTGCCAGGATTGGAGCGAAGTTAACAATAATTGGTTAGATAAAATTGGATGTTATATTAGTCCAGAATGTAAAATTAAACTTGGAAATTATATACAAACAGGTATCTTGCATTATACTGAAGATAATTTTGTTGAAAAAACTCCAGTTTTAGAACGTTATAAGGTTTTATTAAATGTCTAGTCTAAAAGAATTAATTGATAGTATAAAAATTCAGCAAGCTTCAGCTGACTCTAGTTTTGTTTCTTATGATAAGGACTCTGGCACTATTATTAAGATTGAAAGTAGACGACCGTTAGAATCTAATCATAGTATTCTATCAGTAGAAACAGACAAAGTTCTTCCTATTTTAGAAGGTAAGAAAAGTATAAATGATTACATAGTCATTTATGATTTATCAATAAAACAAATTACACTTAAAGAAAAATATTACGAAGATAATTATAATTCTGCTTCTTTGTTTATGCACGAGTTTTCTAAAACAAAGACAGATAATGGTCATCATGTATTTGATGAAATTTACGAAGGTGTAGATGTTAATGTTTGGCTTAAAGCAGATAGTTATTCAAAAGGTAGTTTTGTTTTTTATAACAATAACATTTATAAATTGTTACAAGACAATACGGAAAATGAAGAATTTGATCAAAAAAATGCAGTAATATTTGTAGAAAATGTAAAACTAACTACTACGACTACATTTGATCATAACATATCTTTACAAACGAATATTCCAATCTACGAAGGTATTCATGTAGATGTTTGGTATAAAGAGCTTAGTCATAAAGCTGGCCAACATATATGGCACAAAGGAACAGTATATAGATTAAAAAAAGATCAAAAAGCAAATACAAATTTTAAAAAATCTAATACAGACGTAATTGTCGAAGATGTAATATTATTTGAAGACGAAAATAATATGTTAAAGTTTGATGATCCAAAAATAAAAGGAGATAAGTTTTTATCTTTCAATAAGCTCTATATAAAAGACGACTATAAAATAGATCATAATAAAACATACAGCGAAGTATATTTTTATTCAAATAATAATGTAATAATGCTAAGTGATGATGTTATTCAAGTTGTTAATATATCAACTAAAGAGATATTTTCTTTAGACGAAGATAAATTAAACATTAATAATATTGATACAGTAAATAACGGAGAAAAGGTATTAGTTGGAAAGAAATTATATATTGTACACACTAATAAGGAAATTGATTTACTTATAATACAAAATAATTTGGCGAAACATTGGGAAGTTTCTATTAATCCTACAACCAAAGCCTTTTTAAGAACATCTGGCTATTCAAATAACGACACTGTTTATTTTAGTATTACTGCAAAATATGATCCAAATATACTATACGAGTCCTTAACTATACCTATACAAGATCTAATTAGTCATGAAGAAGTTATTATAACATTTAATGATAAATTAGATTACGAATCTCTAGAACCTAGTTTATATACAACTAAGTATTTTGAAAATTATGCACATGAGGTAATAAAGTAAATGAGCAAATTTAGACCAATTGATTACGATATAATCTATTTGTCCTACGACGAACCAAACGCAGAGCAGAATTATGCAGACCTATGCACAAAAGTGCCATGGGCAAAACGTGTACATGGTGTAGACGGCTCAGATGCTGCACACAAAGCCTGTGCAAGATTAAGTGAAACAGAAAGATTTATTACAATTGACGGTGATAACATTATTGACCAACAATTTCTTAATCAAGAGATAGACTTTGACGAATATATTGATTTAAAAAATTGTGTAATTAGTTGGGCAGGAAGAAATATTATCAACGGACTAATGTATGGGAACGGTGGTATCAAATGCTGGCCTAAAGAGTTTGTGTTGAATATGAAAACACATGAAAATGCTGAACCAGACAATGCACATGCTCAGGTAGATTTTTGTTGGGATGTTCAGTACATACAACAAAATAGTTGTTTTTCAGACGTTTATAATAATGCAACACCACAGCAAGCATGGAGAGCAGGATTTCGCGAAGGTGTAAAAATGGCTCTTGATAGAGGCGTAAAAGTCACTGTTGAAGAATTTCACAAAAATCATTGGAAGAATTTACACCGTTTATATATTTGGCTTATGGTAGGTGCTGATGTAGAGAACGGAAAGTGGGCAATTTACGGAGCCCGCGAAGGATTGTATAAAACAATGTGTACAGATTGGGATTATGTACAAGTTAGAGACTTTAAATACCTAAATAGTCTTTGGAACGAAGTTGAACCAAAAGTATCAATAGAAGGATTACAAGACTCTATTGAAGAACTTGGTAATAAACTTATTAGTAAACTAGATATACCGATAGCAATAACTCCTTTAGATAGTAAGCAAAGTAAATTCTTTAAAGAAGTATACGATAATCCTAATCGAATAGCTGAAATAATTGATATAGAATGAAGGAGCAATTTTGTCAAAAAGTTCTTATAACTCTAATGCAGAAATTGCTAGAGAAAAACTAAACAACATAAGTTGTTCGATGTGTCTTGCAAAATGGACACAAGTAACTATGCATCTACACAACGGACATACGCATAGTTGTCATCATCCTGCTCCACATTTCGTTCCTCTAGACGAATTAGAAAAGAATCCACATGCTTTACACAATTCAATATATAAAATTGAACAGCGTAAAAAAATGCTTATAGGAGAACAGCCTCAAGAATGCAATTATTGTTGGAATATTGAAAATCTAAATCAGGGACATCTAAGTGATAGACACTATAAAAGTGGTGAAGATTGGAACGAAGGACAATTAGAAAAAATACAACTAAATCCGTTAGATGAAAAGTTTTTACCTACATATGTAGAAGTTAGCTTTAATAATACTTGTAATTTTGCATGTATGTATTGTAGTCCGCAAATTTCTAGCAAATGGATGGAAGATGTAAAACAGTCTGGAGGGTACGATATAGGTGACTACGAAGTACATAATTTAGACTACATGAAAACACAAAATCTTATTCCAATACTTGCACGAGAAGAAAATCCTTACATTGATGCTTTTTGGAAAATTTGGCCTGAACTTTATACAAATTTAAAAGTATTTCGTATTACAGGTGGCGAACCTTTACTAAGCAAACATACTTGGCGCATACTAGAATATATACAAGAAAATCCTAATCCTAATCTCGTACTAGGTATTAACACCAATCTTGGTGTTCAAGATATATTCATAGATAGACTTATTAAAATTGCAAATGATTTGATACTAAACAATAAAATAAAAGATTTTGATCTTTATACAAGCGTAGAAAGTTTTGGAGAACAGGCAGAATATATACGTGACGGTATGGAGTTTAATATCTTCCTTAAAAATCTTAATAGGGTAACAACAGAAATACCTATGTTAGATTGGAAAGCTAAAACAATCATTATGGCAACTTATAACGTTTTAAGCATTACTAATTTTAGAAAATTACTTGAATGGTTATTAGAATGGAGAACACAACACGGGTCTAATACTTGGAAAAAGTTATGGCTAGATATAAGTTATTTAACATACCCTGATTGGCAAACTGTAGCACTTGCAGGAGAAAAAGAATTACGTATAATGCAAGAAGACTTAGCTTTTATGCAGGCAAACAAAGAACAACTAGTAGGACACCAAGGGTTTCAAGACACTGAAGTTGATAAAATGAAACGAGCTGTAGATTTTGTTCAATCAAATCTAGATAAAGACAACTCAAGAGAAATGAAACAATTTTACAAATTTTTTGATGCATATGATATAAGAAGAAATAAAAACTTTTTAGAAACCTTTCCTGAACTTGCACATCTATATTACAAATGTAAAGAAAAATCTAATGGATAAAATTAAAGTCTGGGCCAGAAGTGACCTAATTGAGGAAACATGGCAAAAAAATGAATTTGATGAACTAACATACATGTTTCATAACGGTATTAATAAAACTAATCTTGAATCTTTTACAGAGCCAACAGAACCGTATTCTGTATTAGGATGTAATAATTTTGCAGGCAAAAAAGTTTTTCAGCCTGTTTATACTAAGAAACAAATTAAAAATTCAAAATATTTTTATCCAATTTTTTGTATACCTTACCCTACAGAGTGTACATGGAAAGATATAGCTTTTATAGAACCGTTACATTTAAGAAATATTAAAGATAACTTTTGTAAAATCTTAATAATTAACACTATGGAAGGATGGAATCATCAAACTTATTTCAAAGATGTAATCGATATTTACAGAGAAAAGTATGATTTAAATTACGAAAATTTTGTAATTTTAAGTGGAAATATGGACGCACCAGAGTATCCTACACCATCAGTATACTATAATTGGTGGGAACAACATATGGCTCATCTGCGTGATCACAATGACTATGATTTTACTACATTTCAGCATCTACAGCCCGATATGAAAAAAAGAGAGCACAAGTTTATATGTTTAAATAGACGTCCTCATGTCCACAGATTAATGCTTGCAAGTTTGTTACAGTCTTCTAAAAATCAAGGAATTTTAACTTGTTGTAAAGATACTGATAATGGCGATATGCAATATTATGAAAGATCAATAGAACTAGCACAAGAACATTATCCAGATATTTTAAAAAGGTGTGGCCCTAAATTTTTTAAACAATTACCTATGGTATACGACGATGGAATAAATGCCGCAGACGATAATCCTACAATAGACAATAAGCCTGACAAATTTTTTAATAGTTGGTTACATATTGTTACAGAAACATACGGAATCAATGGACAGACGTTTTTTAGTGAAAAAATATTTAAGCCAATGATATATTGGCAACCATTTATATTAGTCGGAGCACAGCATGATTTAAAAAACCTCAGAAGTCTTGGTTATAAAACTTTTGATGGCATAATAGACGAAAGTTATGATACAGTAGAAAATAATCAAGAAAGATTATTAATCACAGTTAAAGAAATTAGACGTATTATATCTATGAACGATAAACAACTTGAAAAGTTATATCTTGATTGTCATGAAATTTTAACACATAATCATTTCCATTGGTATTATCGACAATTTAATATACATAATATTTTACACAAAGATTTATGGAGAGTACTACATGACTAAAATAGTAGCATTTGGATGTAGCTATACCTACGGCCACGGGTTATACGACTGTCTCGATAAAAAAAGTAATGGCCCTGGACCTAATCCAAGCAATCATACTTATTTGCAGCATTTAGCTGTTAAATTAAAAATTGATACTGTTTTGAATCTTGCACAGCCCGGTGTAGGCAATAAGTATATTATGCATAAGATAGACACAAATTTACATAAAATAAACAAAGAAGATATAGTAATAATACAATGGAGTTTTATAGACAGATTTAGCATACTCCATAATAGCGAAGATACAACTGATCTTGGCCCTTGGAAAAATAATAAAATATCTGTTGGATATTATAAGCATTTATATTCTGAGTATGATAATCGTAAACATACTAGTTGGTATATAAATTGTACTAATTCTATGCTAAAACACAAAGGTGTTACGCGAATAATTAATACCGAGCCGCCAGATGAGCAATTCGATAAATCTACGATAATAGATCAAGATAGCTACTGGGAAGATTGTTTACCAAATCATAGTGTAGATCGAGCTAGCGATGATAATCATCCGGGATTAAATTCACATCGAAGATATGCAGAAGCAATGTATCTTGCTCATAAACATAAATTTCTTAAGTGGAATATTATTAGTGGCTAAACGATTAACAGAAACAGATCCACAAGCTGCTGCACTAGAAGTAATTCCACTACTTGATGAGTTATCACCTACAATGTGCATGGCTAAGTGGTTATGGAGTAGTATACATCTTACTACTGGACTAACAAATAGTTGTTTCTTGCCTCCTTTACATAAAATTGATGCAGACGAAGTTGAAAAAAACTTTAAAGCACTTCATAATACTAAACAAAAGAAACAAGAACGTGCTGAGATGTTATTAGGCGGCAAACCTAGCGGGTGCAGTACTTGTTGGAAAGTAGAAGCGATGCAAGGAGACCATTTAAGTGATAGATTTTATCGTTCATCAGAGCCATGGGCACAAGAAGGTTGGAACGATGTACTTGCTAAAGGTGCAGATGGAGATATTGAGCCACGCTACTTAGAAGTAAATTTTAATCATGCATGTAATTTAGCGTGTAGCTACTGTAGCCCCCATTTAAGTAGCAAGTGGGCAGAAGATATAGAACGCAACGGACCTTATCCTACAAAAGTTCCACACAACAGTATAGAGTATTTTAAAGAAACAGGACAGTATCCTATTCCAGTAAGGGAACATAATCCTTATGTAGAAGCGTTTTGGAAATGGTGGCCAACTTTATATCCTAAATTAAAACACTTTAGAATGACAGGCGGCGAACCACTACTAGATAAGAATACATTTCGTGTGCTAGACTATGTTGTTGATAACGGTCGGTCTGATTTAGATATGAGTATTACTACAAATGCTAGTGTGCCTGAGAAAAACTGGAATCGTTTTGTAGATACTGTTGGCTTTATTACAGAATATGACAAATTAAATTCTTTTAGATTATTTGTAAGTGTTGACGGTTGGGGAGAACAAGCAGAGTACATGCGAGACGGACTAGATTTTGATCTTTTATGGAACAACGTAAACAACTATCTAGCAAACACACACAACGGTCTAGTAACGTTTATTGTTACATTTAATATGTTGAGCTTGCCTAGCATAAAACGCTTGCTAGAGGGCATACATGCGCTACAAAAGGCCCATAATGTGCGTAAGATACGTAGGGACGAAAACACAGGTAAATTAATATCTTACGGTAATCATAGAGTATTTGTGGATACTCCTGCTCTGCATCATCCTGCATGGCAAAGCCTAAAACTTGCACCACAAGAACATTGGCATTATGCAGAAGAAGCATTAGACTATATGAAAGCTAATCTTGATGGTCAAAGAGACACACGTTGGACAGGATTTAAACCGCACCAAATTAGTAGATTTGAGCGTAGCATTGAGTTTATGAAAGAAGGATTTACAACTGACGAAGAACGTATAGATGCACAACAAAATTTTGTAAAGTTTTTTACAGAGTATGATAAAAGAAGAGGCATAAATTTTGAAAATGTATTCCCTGAGTTTAAAGGATTAATGGATAAATGGAACAAAGACTAAGTAGTCCTAACGACACCGGTTTATTTAGTAGTATTGCTCTAGGACAAATATGGTTCCCGTTATTAGAAACTGAATTACAACAAGGTTGGAATGAATGTTGGGAAACATTAAAAAAAACATATTTTAAAAAAGTTACTTCTCCTTATGCTGTTTATTTTAGTGTTGATAAAATTGAATGGCTAGAATCTTCTAATTCTACAATGTCTAATAAAAACAGAGAACTATGTAATAAAAAAGGATTAAAATTTTATCTGTGGGAACCGTTGTCAACATATGACACTAGGGTAGATAAAGATGGCATATATACTAGTTGGGGCGATATAGATATAAAATATATTAGAGCCTCAGAACTAGATAGTATTCAACAATATGTGAAAAATAACGAATTAACAAATGTAGAAGTATACAGTCCTAGTTATAACTCCAAAAAATATTTTCAAGAACATTATCCAGAATTTGAAATTGATTGTACGCCAGTAGGGTGGATATATCCTGCAACAATTAATGTTATCGAAGAGGAAGGAATATACGATAGTAGTAAAATTTATAAAAAGTTTTGGTGCGGAAATTGGAGATATGCAAGCCATCGACATTGTGTATCAAGTTATCTTGTAAGTCAAACAGATAGTTATAATTTAAGTTGGTTATATGAAAGCAATATAGAAATATTAGAAAAACAAACTAATTTTATCTTGCCAAAAATAGATGAACTCAGTATAGGCGCTGCACTTTTAGATAGTATTGCTCCTCTAAGTATGGATCGAGATATAGATAAAAAATTAAGTATAGAGGAATACATAGACATACATATTGATACTAATCCTAAACAATCATATGCAGAATGTTTTTGTGCTATTGTAAACGAAACACGCTATGCAGAACCAACTGGAATCTTGACAGAAAAGATAATGAATGCTATGCTAAACTATAGGCCTGTTATTATGGTAGGACCGCCAGGTAACTTAGAATATATGCGAGCATGGGGATTTATGACATTTGACCAATGGTTTGATGAAAGTTACGATTTAGAACAAGACCACGCAAAACGTATGGAAAAAATATTTAATTTAATAGATTGGATAAATGCAAAAAGTATAGAAGAATTAAAAGAAATGTATGATGACATGTTACCAACATTATTACACAACAAAATTTGGATTGAAGAGTTGCAAGAAATGCTTTTAGAAGCACCTATTACAAAAAATAAAATATATAAAAGGATACGGTCATGATGATAAAAAATGAAAAACCGTTAAAAATAATTGGCTATTCTGAAAGCATGTTGACCCAGGACAGCATGTACTACGGAAAAAACTTTGTAAATGAAGATATCAGCATCATGACCCCAGATGAATTTAAAAATTTACAAAGTAAAGATGACTTCCAATATTTTATTGGGTTTGCACTAGATTTAAAAGAAAGAGAACAAACAATAGACTTGCTAGACGAATATGACAGCGATTGTGTAACATTTATACATGAAACTGCTAGTGTACACGAAGGCGCTGTAATTGGCAAGGGTTCATGTGTTGCCAATTTTAGTACAGTTATGCAAGGAGCCGTTCTTGGTAAACATTGCTTTGTTGAAACGTATTGCTTAATTAGTCATAACACTACGGTTGGAAATAATTGCATGTTACACAGCGGCACAATGATTGCGGGTAAAACTACTATAGGAAAAAATTGTATGTTTAATTTTAGATCTGGTGTAATGAATAAACTAGACATATGTGATAATACAGTTGTTGGCGCATTTAGTAACGTAACAAAAAATATAGACACTCCGGGAGTATATGTTGGAACACCAGCAAGAAAATTAAAATGAAATATCTAAACATATGGAATGACATACATCCTGTTACACGATGGAAAGGTGATGAGGGACTTATGAATTATCTTGTAGAAGCAGGCCAATCCGGACCAATAGGTCTAATGTGCGCTGAAGAAGCAAGTATATACAGTGTTATGCCTTTTTTAACCAAAGAACGTTTTGAAAAATTTCACGAAGTTTATACGGTCCAAGGTGGATATGATATTTCGTATTACGATGCGGTGATGAAAGACTTACCAAATCTTACTTACGAAATTTGGCCTTTTTATTTTTTATATGAAAGTTTTTATCATAATAATCCAATGAGCGGTGCTTGTAATCCAGAAAAGTTATTTCTATGTATGAACTATAAGCCTAGGATACATAGGAAAAAAATATTAGATCAGTTAGCAAGATTAAATTTGTTAGAATCTAATTATTTTACTTGGCACAATCCAAAAGAAAGCTATTATTTCAAACCTGATAGGTTTGATGAAGATTATTATGAATGGAAACATTGGCAACCTAAACAGACTTATTTAGAAGGAACAACATGGGATCAATATGCACCTCCGCCTGAAATATATAAGAGTGCAGTTAGTTTAATTACTGAATCTTTTGTAAATTGTCCATTTTTAACAGAAAAAACTTGGAACGCTATTGTCTCAAAACGACCATTTATTATATTAGGTTTTCCTGGTATACATAATTACTTAACAAGCATAGGTTTTGTTTTGTCTGATGAAATAGATTATTCATTTGACAAAATAGTCGACGATGATGATAGAATAGAAGCAATTGTAAAAGAAATGCAAAGATTAAGTTGTTTAGATATTCAAGAATTTCATGAAAAAACAGTGCAAGTAAGCGAACATAATTATTGTAATGCTATAAACATTATTAAAACAGAAAAACATTCGCATTATGTTGCAGAACATTACAAAGACGTTATAGAAAGAACAAGGTACAAAGCAAATGGGCTTTAATACAGTAGAAAAGTTTGAACATGAAATTGCACAATTTTTTGGTTCTCCGTATGCTGTTGCTGTAGATAGTTGCACACATGCAATTGAATTATGTTTAAGGTATAAAAATGTAACACACACTGCGTGTCCTAAACACTCTTATCTTAGTATACCTATGACATTTGAAAAAGTAGGCATACAATATCGTTTGATTGATGCAAAATGGAAAGAGTATTATCACTTAGCACATACAAACATAATTGATGCAGCAGTAACATGGCGCGAGAATAGTTATGTACCTAATACGTTTATGTGTATTAGTTTTCAGTTTAAAAAACATTTAAGCTTAGGCCGAGGCGGCATGATACTTTGCGATAACCAACATGACAAAAACGAATTAATAAAAATGAGTTATGATGGCAGAACGCGAGATACTAACTGGCAAGAACAAACTATTAACACAATGGGATATCATTATTACATGACTCCAGAAACAGCAAGTTTAGGGTTATCTAAGTTAGATGATGCAAAAAATAAAATGCCAAAATCTTGGTCATGGAAGGATTATCCAAACCTGTCAACTATGCCAATATTTCACGATAAATAATATACGCATATAATAGGAGTAAATTAATGAAGATTGGTTTTATAGGAACTGGTAAACTTGGAATGCCGTGTGCAGAAGCAATCGCTAGTAAAGGCCATGATGTAACAGGATACGATATTGCAGAGTGTACTAGTCATCAAGTAGTAATGTTTCCAACAATTCAAGGCGCAGTAGAAGGTAGAGACATTGTGTTTATTGCAGTTCCTACTCCGCACGACCCTGCATATGACGGAAGGGAACCAACTGCACACCTAGATCCAAAAGACTTTAATTATGATATTGTAAAAGATGTTTTAGTAGAAGCAAATAAGCATATGACCAAAGATCAGTTACTTGTACTTATTAGTACAGTATTGCCTGGCACAACACGCAGAGAGTTTATTGACCTTGTTCCTAACACTCGATTTGTTTACAATCCATATCTAATTGCAATGGGAAGCGTAGCATGGGATATGGTTAATCCAGAAATGGTAATGATTGGTACAGAAGATGGCACTGAAACTGGAGATGCAAAACAGCTTGTAGATTTTTATAAAACTGTAATGGAAAATAATCCAAGATACGAAATTGGCACATGGGACGAGTGCGAGTGCATCAAAGTATTCTACAATACGTTTATTAGTGCTAAAATAGGTCTTGTAAACATGATACAGGATGTAGCGCAGCAACAGGGCAACATTAACGTAGACGTTGTTACAGACGCTCTAGCTAAGTCTACGATGCGTATTATGGGTCCACAGTATATGAAAGCTGGCATGGGCGATGGTGGAGGATGTCATCCACGTGATAATATTGCACTACGTTATATGGCAGATGAGCTAAACTTAGGTTACGATTTGTTTGACAGTATTATGGAAGCAAGAGAAATACAAGCAAAGAATATTGCATTAGAACTAGTACAACATGCTAATGAACATAATATGCAGATTGTTATTCATGGTAAAGCATATAAGCCAAATGTAGAGTATTGTGACGGAAGTTATAGTTTACTAATTGGGCATTACTGCAAAGAGCAGGGCTTTGCACCTATATATGTAGATCCTTTAACAAACGACGAGTTTGATCCAACAGAGCCTTGTGTATTCTTACTAGCGCACAGTGCAAGTACCACATACAAGTACACCGGTAAGAATAATGCAGACAAATTATACTGCAACATTCCTAATAACAGCGTAGTAGTTGATCCATGGCGTAATTATGTAAATGCAAATTGTAAAGTAATACACTACGGTAACACGAGACATGGATAATTATGTACGACATTGTATTCATAAGTTATCAAGAACCTAGTGCAGATGCGAACTACGCTGCCCTTAAGACTAGATTTCCTATGGCTAAGCGTGTACACGGAGTTAAAGGAATACATCAGGCACACATCTCAGCAGCAAAGAAATGCTTCACTAAGATGTTCTGGATTGTAGATGCCGATGCACTTATATTAGACGACTTTAACTTTGACTACGAAGTACCTGAGCATCAATTAGATCATGTACATGTATGGAGAGCAAAGAATCCTATTAATGAATTAGAATATGGCTATGGCGGCGTAAAACTTTTCCCACGTAAGTTAACAATTGATATGGATATTAATAAGCCCGATATGACAACTAGTATTAGTAGTAAGTTCAAAGCAGTACCTAACGTTGCAAATATTACAGCATTTAACACTGATCCGTTTAATACTTGGAAAAGTGCATTTAGAGAATGTGCTAAACTTAGCAGTAAAATAATTGACAGGCAGAAAAATAATGAAACAGAACAAAGACTTGAAACATGGTGTACAAAAGGATCTAAGGAACGCTATGGCAGCTACGCTCTTAATGGCGCTAATGCTGGCAGGAAGTTTGGGGTTTCTAATAGGAGCAATATTAGTCTTATAAATGATTTTGATTGGCTAAAGGAACAGTTTGATGTCAATACATAATAGTGAATTCTTTGATAATTTTGGACAAGTTCTAAACAAGTACCCTAATATAGATATACAAGATTTGTTTTCAAAGGGACAAATAGAATCTAAGCGATGGCTTGTAAACGAATTAGAAAAAATTAACATGGAATTAGGCACTGTGTTTATATGTGCAGGATGGTACGGTAGTCTAGCAACATTTTTATTTGAAAGTAATGTAAAACTAGATAAAATTAGAAGTTTTGATATCGACAAATCGTGTGCTGGCATAGCTGAAACATTTAACAGACTAAAAACTATGGATAATTGGAAGTTCAAAGCTAGCACATTAGATATTTTAAATATGAAATATCCTCTGCATTATGATACTGAAAAGTCAAACGGAACTGTTCAGAATCTTGTAGATATTCCTGATACTATCATAAACACAAGTTGTGAGCATATTTTTGATTTTAATTACTGGTACGAAAAAATACCTGCAGGCACAACAGTTGTATTACAAACTAATAACTATTTTGATTTGCCTGAACATGTAAACTGTAGTATTGATTTAGATGAGTTTGCTAGAGCAACACCAATGCAAAAAGTGTTGTATCAAGGTTCGATAGATTTGCCTAAGTATACTAGATATATGAGAATAGGAGAAAAATAGTGAAAGACAACCATTGTGGTTATGTTGAAAAAGGAATTCGTATAAGACTTTACGATTATCCCACCGGCCTATATGCTAATCTTAAACCTTGTTGTCATTTAAATCACGAGATAATTCCTTCCGACATATCTAAGCCTGTAAAAATAGATTCGCCAAAAGATATAATGCAGCTCATGCCTTTACAGTATTTTAGAGATTATTTTGAATCTAACGACGATTTACATCCTGCATGTTTGGCATGTAAAAATTGCGAAAATAAAGGAGTAGATAGTCCTAGAATAAAATTAAATCGAGTAACAGAATATGAAAACTATGATATAAACAAATTAGATGTTGTGTTAGGTAATAGTTGTAATTTAGCTTGTCCATTTTGTAGTAGTAATGCAAGTAGCCTAATTGATAAATTGTCTAGTAAATTGGATAAAGAAAATCGACCAGAATCGTGGATACCGTTAGTAAATAAAACAGCAGCAGGCTCTAAAAATACTTCAGATGTTGTTGCAGAAATACTAAAGCATTACAAAGTTCACACTCTTAAACTAATAGGTGGTGAACCTTTTTTAAAAGAGAATTGGGATAAAATTGGAGAAATTATTGATCAAGATTATTGTAGAGATTTACATTTAGAAGTTACTACAAACGGAACTGTTCTTAATGATGAAATTTTTTCTCGTTTAGGTAAAACTAAAAGCGCACATTTAAGGCTTAGTATTGATAGTATTGGTAATAATTATGAATTTATAAGATGGCCGCACAGCTGGAAGAAAATGGAAGCTAATATTGAATATTTGAAATCTAATATAGAGAGATTTCCAAATGTAAGTATAAGTATTACTAATTTAGTTAATATATTCAATTTTGAATTTTTACCAGAAATAGAACAATACTTTTGGGAACATAGACATTTTGTAGGATATAGTTGCGAAATAAAACCTAGTACACATTTAATGAACTATCAGAATTTACCTGCACATATAATTAATGCTGTAAAAAATGAAATAAAAACAGACGAGTTACGTAATACAATAAGTCTTGGTACAAACAATTATTCTAATGAACGTCTTAAGCATGAATTTAATGTACTGCTTACTCAACGCAAAATGAAGGCCAATGACGTAATAGGGCCAATGACTAGAGAATTTTTTAGATTGGATTGATAATGAAGTTTGGAGTCGTATTTACTAACAGGTTAAATGAAGAATATATATTAAAGTATAATGTATATAATAATTCTATTTCTACAAGATGGTACAATTTATTAAAACAACAAGTTTTAGAAATTGACAATACAGTTAAAGAACCAGATAGATTATACAATTTTCCAAACGGTGAATGGGATGAAGAGAAGTTAGTTGATGAACTAAACATCTGTATAGAAACTATAAACAGCACTAATACTGTTATACATCATACAGCATTTGTAGGAATGCCACAAGAACAATTAAATCATTTACATCATTATTTTGAAGATCTAAGAGGTGGAACACTTACGCCAGGAGATTATTGGCAAAATGCAAACGAACAACAACGTAGTGCATTAGAGCGTTATAATGTTATTATACACAGAGCAGAAAATTTTTATAGACAAACTACTACTAATTATTACCCAAGAATTGTTGTAAGATTTAGTGACAGACAACGAGTTCAATTATTAGACGAAGACTATGAACATTTTACTCTTAATAGAAAATTCGGCGAAGTATATATAAACTACTGTGAAGTTGGAAAACCACTATACGATGTTTTTAAAGACGACGACGATATAGTTGGAGAAGATAATATACGCCCTCTCAGATGGTATAGCCCAGATTTTACAGCATATTTTCACGATCGTGGTCAAAACAATGTAGACAAATTCTTAAATGCAATGGATATATGGTGGGATCAAAACAATAATTATTTAACTGCACTAGGATTTATAAAAGGGGATCCTAAAAACGCTATAGGGAATATTCCTATAGCAATGTTAGAAACTAATAGATCTAGAGAAGAAGTTATAAATGATTTATGCACTTATAACTCAATGAAAAGGGTAGAAGTTTATGAATGAGGAAGACATTGTTGAAACACATAATTTGTGTGGCGTAGAATTTAACGTATACAACGGACCTAACGCTATAAGTGTTAGCGGCGGCGCAGATAGTGCTCTTCTCTTATATTTCCTTTTAAAATACTCAAAAGATCGTTTACATATTTTTACACTTGCAGATGGAACAAAACAAATAACAGGAGCAAAATCAGCAGTAAATGTAGTTTATAAATGTGCGCAACTAACTGGCAATTATAATTTTGAACATCATATAGATTATTCGCCTGATTTTATTGATACATATATTGAACGCTTACCGTTCGAGTACTTAGATAAAAAAGAGTTTAATGTACTATATGCTGGTATTACTAATTTGCCTCCTAAAACAGATAGAATATCTTTTTCTGAAGATTTTTATCATGAAATGCGCAATCCGGATGAAAATAGAGATGTGTTTAGATACGGATTTAGTTATATTCCTTGGACAAACATTGATAAGAAAAAAATTGCAGAAATTTATAAAGAGTATAATCTGCTAGATAGCTTATTTCCAATAACACGAAGTTGTGAGTGGAATGAAATTATCGGCGGACAATCTCCTGGTATGGAACACTGCGGAGATTGTTGGTGGTGTAACGAGCGCCAGTGGGCGTTTGGTAGATTAAAATGATTGGAACACGATGAAACATTTATTTAATTTTAATGATGATTGGACATCAATAGGTGTTAAACTATCAGGTGGTGCCGATAGCGCCATTATGTATTATGCCATATGTGATTACTTTAAAGACAGAGATGATGTAAAAATTTATCCTATGACTTTAGATACTCAATTTAAAAATTGGTATAGTAAAGGTGCAAAACGTATTATAGCTAAAGTTACAGAACTAACAGGAAAAAGTCCACAAGAACATATTGTTAAGTATTCTAAAAAACACACTAATCGTCAAACAGCAGATTGGTATATAAAAGAGCAAAAAAATCTAATAATAGAAAGTCATACAAAGTTTAATTTTGATGCAGTGTACAATGGATTAACTAGTAATCCTGTTGAAGAAGATTTTTTAGAATTTATAAGACAATATTATCCAGACGATAAATTATTTGAGTTGACTAAGAAGCATATAGTAACAAGAGATTTTGATAGAGACTTAGGAAAAAACAAATATGGACAAAATGTAATTGATACAGGACATTTTATCAATATTAGACCTTTTGTTCATGGAGATAAAAAACTGATTTCTAAAGTTTATAAATATTACAATAGACTAGACGACTTATATCCTTTGAGCTATAGTTGTGAAACTAGATGGCAAGAACATAAGTTAGAACAAAAA
>Ga0233401_1000350_pt1 | contig 18966 bp, 39 predicted proteins | sample 49DmetaG_FD_190067 | JGI IMG/M metagenome (GOLD analysis project Ga0233401, IMG submission 190067) | Seawater microbial communities from Monterey Bay, California, United States - 49D | ecosystem: Environmental > Aquatic > Marine > Coastal | place: USA: California | collected 2016-10-03
TTAACTGGTCGTTATGAATAGAAGGTAGTAAATACAATCCTGTAGGTGTTGTTAAAGGGTCTCCAACAGGGTCTGCGTCTTCACTAGAGAAGAATTTAAGTATTAACTCAAGGTCTGTAATACCTGTGTTTATATTAGTCCTTATATTGTTTATTAAAAACTTCTCTCCATTCATTAGCAAAGTATCGTTAATATTGTACTTTAACAAAAACGATATACTAGCTTTCATCTTTAGCTTAAATACTCTAGTCTTTTTATCAAATACACTTGATATATAATCGCTATAATATTTTCTAAATAAACCTCTAGCTATTAATGTGAAGGTAAATTCATCAAATTCTCCATTAAAGTTAATACTCTTCGTTCCTTGCTCTACATACCAATCAGTACCAGTCCAATACTCTAAAGCATTTGAATTACTAGCTCTATTGTATTGTGTAATTAATGGCTTACCTAAGAATCCTATTTGAAATTTAGATGAGTCAACAGGTTGAACTACATTAAAGAATAATATAGGTTTAGTCATAACTTCATTCTGGTCTTTATCAACTAACCATCCATTACCAAAGCTAGTCTTGATTGATAAATCATCTTCATCAAATAACCTCTCGTAATACATCTTCTCAAAAGGTAATTTAACTTTATAGTCTTTACCGTCAAAGATTAAACTAGCATCTGTTCCGTTAGCTACAGACTCGTACTCTAAGTTACCATAATCTGTTTGAGACAACTCATTATTGTTTATTATTCCAAAAGTCTTAGGCTCTGAGAAGTTAAAACTTATATTCTTAAACAAATCCATTCTATTTACTTCCATCTCACTATTATCAACCATATTGGTTATATCTATAGTGTTCCCTGTGTTATAGAAGTCTATTAAAGGCTTTACTTGTATCTGACCATCATTACCAACTATAGCAGTTAAATTAAATGTCTTAAATATACCTGTTAAGAAGTCTATTATCTTCATTTTTGGCATATTCTTTGTTATCTCTATGTTTTGAACTAATGATTGAGTTCCAGATACTCTAGGGAAGTAATAACCTGATTCTGTTACAGGAGTACCACCATCGTTAATAAAGTTCTGTACATCACAAATATACTCATCTGGAACACCTATTCTGTTTACTTTAAACCTAACTTTTTTTAGTTCAACTTCCAAATCAAAGGTAGCTAATTCGTTTTCAGTAGAGCTTATTCTCACTCTTATATTATCCCATTCTCTTCTATTTTCTGAACACAATACAGCTGTTCTTTGAGCATCTCCATTGAGACCCCTAAACTCTTCTATAGTTATGTTTCCATCTAGTATTTCTAAATTATACACAGGATTAGTTCCACCACCACTTTTAGCTACATTAGTTACATCAACTATAACGTGATACTGAAAAACTCTAACCTGACTTGGAAATACATCTTCCCAATAGGTTGTCATAGGTCTTCTTTCTGTTCCACTACTTAACAAGAAGTCAGAGTTAGTGTTGTTAGTACCTATCCTGTAAGTTGTTGAAGTAGATTCATTAGTAGATGACCTAGGTGCTAAAGCTCCTTTATTATTATGTAGTAACATATATAAATCATCAAATTCAGCAGTACCAAAGAAATCATCAGAGAAATCTATACTAGAATACTTGTCTTCAATAGCAGATATGATATGTTTAACTTTTATAGCAGGTTTTAGGTTTAACCAATTTATTCCGTAATTACCTAAACCTTCTTCATCGTATATGTTAGCACTATAACCTTGATTGAACTCTACAGGGTCTGTAGAACCGTCAGAATCATAAAACCACTTCTCTGAAGCAGAAATAGATGGGTAAACTATATCTTTACCTGCACCTGTAATCATACCTGTACTAGAAAGCTCTAATCCTGTTCTAAAACCATTGTTTACGTTATCTATATTGTAAGTATGGTTATACTTGTCTAAAGAAGATAACTCAGATAGCTCAGATACTCCTATTACGTTCTGTATCTTAGTTAGAGCACCAAAGAATGTTACTCTATAAGAATGAGGTCTTGAGCCTTTAAACGTAGCCTTAGTTAATCTAACATAACCTACTCTAAACAACACACCATTTAAATATAATTCTGCTTTTTGTTTTATCCTAGCATCAAAACCATTCTCTATATTGGAGTTGTAGTAATGCTTGAATATTTTATTGTTTACTGGAGATGCAGGAACAGAGAATGTCTTAGAGTAGTCTGTAAATACCTTAGATATATCCCTAATGTCTTGAAATGATGAGTTAAGCTCTATTGATTCAAAGCTAAAGAAGTCAACTCTTTCAAACGTAGGTTCTCCTAATGGATTACCACTTGTATCTATGTATAATTGAGGTTGTAAATTCATTAAACTATATCGTCTATTATATTATTACTAAATTCTACTTCTATTGTGTAGTTTATTAATTTATCGTTAACTGATGTCTTCATTTTTAGTTGTGAATCGCTAATTTTAACAGCTCTAAGGCTATCATCGCTAGAATCTAATAACTGAACCTCCTCAGACAACATAAGTTGCTTAAAAGACTCGTTAAGAGCTTCATCTACAAAGCCAGAGTTTAATGTCATAGACTCTACTCCATTCTTTCCGTATTCTCTTGAAGACCTGATAAGTCCAGCATCTCTATCTCTACCTCCAGAACTTCTTTGTTTAAATTGATTAGCTCTAAACTCTTCGGAATTTACACTCATAGAAGATTCGGACTTCTTAAAGAACCATAAGTCTTCCATTACACCATATTTATTTCTAAATGTTATTCTGTATGGGTTGTACTTACATTCTGTTATAGTTTTAACTTTAAGCGTCTTAACTCCGTTGTCTGAGGATATTTGAATCTCATCAACATTGATGTCGCTATTCCCTCCCCACCTAGATACGTTTGCACTAGAACTAACAGAGCTTGTGTAAGTAAGAGTATCTGTAAAAACAGCACTACCTTGATACAAGAAGTATATATATACGTTGCTAGTTGTGGTGTAGTCTTTAGGGTTTAGTATTGGTATTCTCAAGTTAGAACCATCTAACTTATATATTGTATCTGAACTACCAGCATAGAAACTATTGCCTTCTAATTCACTAACAAAGTCTTTATCTATTTTTTCTGAAGAATACATATATCCATCCGTGCAAAAATAGTTGGTAACTTGGTCTGCTTGAGCTACTCCACTAATGCTACCACTAATGGTTACTGTAACATAACCACTTTCGTAGAATTTAAGAGAGTCTTCTCCTACAACAGATGTAATGTATTGATTCCAAACCCCAACATAAGAGTAGTCTGGAGTGTAAACCGAGCTACATAACTTAGATATGTCTATAAAGTATTTATCTCTGAAGTTTAAAACATATTCTTCTACAATATTAAAACTACCACTCTCCATTCTACCTATTGATATTAAGGCAGATGCGTTAGCGTCTAATAAACCTCTACTTATATGATAAGGACTTCTTGTTAATATTAATGCCATTTTTATTTATTTATTTGTTCTAGTAAATCTTTTTTATACCCTTCAAGTATCATACTTGTTAACTTTTTCTCCATAGAACTCTTAACTTGAGTTATAAAACCACTACCCTTATATCCAAAACGCTTAGATATACCTTTACGCCTTATACTTCTTGATAAAACATAACCCAATGACTTCCAAGTTCTGCTAGTAACCTTTTGAAACCTACCTTTCTTATCTCTAACTTGAGGTCTGATACCTTTTGTCTTTGCCCATTCTATTATGTTTAGCTGCATCTTCTTAAACTCAGCTTCCTTACCGCTACTACCTGTAGATATACCTTCTGATAAAGCTCCTGCATACTTTTCTGCCTTAACTTGTAGTTCATTAGCTACAACACTATAGTCGAATGACTTATCTAGCTTACCAGTAGCTTTAAAACCATCTTCTGACGCAGCAACTCTTAATTTACTCTTTATTAGCTTACCTGCCTCGTTTAATGCTTCGTTTAGGTGTTTATTCTCCATTAACAGATACTTATTCCGTTAGGTACTTCTATTTCTATATCAGTAGTCCATCCTGCTAATACATTTCCGTACCTCTCTTTAAATGGCTCTGCTGAAGGTGTAGTAGTTACTTGATAATTAGACTTAAACAGGTCTCCACGCATTAATTTAATTATAAGTGAGTTAATTACCTGAAACTGAGTATTCATAACATCGTGCAGGTTGTCATTACCATAAAACTCATCAAATTGGTTCTCTGATTGGTTGTAGTCTACTATATCAGCACATAAAACCTTTATTCTGAATGTAATAGTTCTCTCTCCGTAAGATGCACTGTCGATTAGTAGATGCGACAATGGGAACATTGTCGTTTTATCTAAATCTAAGTCAGTTATGTCTCCGTAGGAGACCGTATTTACCGAAGGATTGCTTCTTAGCTCATCTCTCAATACATCTAGTATGTCGTAAACGTGTTTCATTATCTTGTACTTTGTTTTATTAACTTATTCTCTAATTCGTTCTTTTCTTTAGCGTACTCTAAGTACATTAAGCATTGATGAACTGGGAGTGCTGTAACTTCGTCAATTCTTCTGACATCTCCTTGCGCAAGTTCAAGTATTGCTGGATAACCTTTCCATTTTCTTCCGAAACTGTTTCTAAGTTGGTCTCCCCTTCCTTCTGATACTGACTGAGTATAGAGTCCATCGTATAATCCCCTAATTTTTTCACTAAACGATAAAAAAAAACCCTAGCACCTAAAGCTACATCTATTGGCATCTCTTTCATTATATCTGCATAGAGGTCTGTACCTTGATAGTCGTGTATTCTATACTTACCACCTATTTGCCATATTAAAGGTCTGTATAAGACTGCCATAGCTCTATGTAAGCTCTTGTTATCCCAAATATAGTTCTCTAAGTCTTCCCATTCTCCATAAGACATCTTATCTAGGTTAGGTATTAGACCAAACTCTACTTCTACTCCGTCTGAACCTACCATTTTAAAGGTATTTACTAATGGTGTTGGAGAATTTAAGGTGTCGTATAGGTGTGCTATAATAGTATCAAAGCTAGTTACTGGTATTTTAAGTAATGACTTTAAGTTTACATCACAAAATATCTCTAGCATCTTCTTATTTAAGAAATCGTTAGATTCGTTGTCTTTATTCTTATCGTAAACGTCAATGAACTTAATCCAGTCTTTTAGTTTTACACCTCTTAAAGACTTTGGTATATTTAAATTAAAATCTTGATTCATATATTATTTTTGTATATAAAGATAACGTATTTTTAAATTATATGTGTTAATAATTTGCGTATGTCATTTATTTTTTGTATATTTGCGTATGGAATTAATAGACTCAAATAGTATTATAAGTTTTAAGAAGTTTAAGTGTCTGAGAACCAATCAGATATACGAGGTTGTTCAAACAGAGTGTACAGTTAGACGAGTATCGAATGCTATAGATACGCTTGTTCGTAGTGATGGATTAAGAAAATCTTTTGCTAGAGCAGAATTAAGAACTAGGTTTTCTAATATAGAAGGCATACCAGAAAAAGATTATTTAACTAAAAAGAAGAAAAAACGATGACGCAAACAGAAATTATTGAATTAGTAAGAGACATACACGCAGAAGTAGACCACGAAGGAGTGGATATAGTGTATGATAACGGAGTATATGACGTAGATGTAAGGTTTACCTCTTGGGATTGCTTATTTACTATAGAAATATACTCTAAACAAGGAGAAGTACCTTTAGAGATATCTTCTAGGACTATGACAGAGCTATTTGACTATACTGTAGATTTACATACAGAATATATGAGAGACACTGTACAAATGCAGGAAACTAGGGATTACTTAGATATTTATGAGAAATAATTAACAAAAAGCTTGTGTACGTCAATAATTATTCGTATGTTTGCAAAGTATTAACAATTAAACTAAAAATTATGTATAGTAACTGCTGTGGTGCATCACCAAGTTTTTTAAGTGATGATTTATGTGGAGATTGCCTAGAGTGGGCTGAATTTAACACTGAAGAACAATGAGAGTAGAAGATTTAACAAGTTACGAGAACGACAAGAGCAAGGTAACAGTATTTATGGAAACAGATACTGATGGTAGTTATCACTTTCTTAAACACATAGAAGAGAAAGGGTCTGATAATGAGCAGTTAATTAGATATTCACTAGAGATGTTTCTAGCAGAATACTATTTAATAGAGAAGTTTATAAAAGATAATTTAGTAGAGGACAGAAAGTTCTTTAAACAGGTTATGAAATTAAAAGCAAGTAGAAATGAATAAACCAAAAGTAGTAGAAACTAAAAAAGACCATTATAGAGTTTTCGTAGACGGAAAGGATATACTTGGCGAACAAGAAAGAAGTGATTTAAGGCATCTAATAGGTGTAATTGATAACGGTATAAACACAGGGATATAATGGAAGTAAGTAAAGAAACAATTAGCTATTTAAAGTCAGTATTAACCTCTCAGTTGCTATTAGAGGCTAACGAAGAGCTAGTATTAACAAATAGATACAAAGGTAGCTTAAAACAGCAGATAAATAGGGTTAACGGTATGTTAGAGCCTATCGTAAGAGAAGAGTTTGACTCAGTATATCAAGCAGACCCAGAAATGACTACTAATATACTAAATAAGATAGATTCTGTAATAAGCACTATATCTAAGCTAGATTTAGATGAATTAGTTATTATAGAAGGTCTTTTAAGTGATTACGAGACTAATAAAGAAGAGTATCTAAAGAATGCTCAAGCTCAAATAGATGGAATATAATATGCAACAAAGAATATGTGACTGCCATCTTAGACTAGGTGGCTGTTACTGCTCTTTAATAAATACAGAAGAATATGACAAAGGAACAATACGAGATAGCAAAGGAGACAATAACTCAGGTAAACAATTACTTCGAGACAGATTGCAGAATAAAGAGTAGAAAGACTAATATAGTTAGACCTAGAATGTATGCTTGTAAGATAATAAGAGAACTTACTAATATGACATACCAAGATATAGCAGACTTATTTGGTCAGAACTATGATACTGCTATGCACTCTATAAAAGTAGTAGATAATGACTTGCGATTAAATTCTAAATACAGACAATACTATTTAGACATAAGGTCTATTATGAAGTCTTCTGATGTTTATAAGAATAGTGAGCTTACTAAGATTAGTAAGAGAAATGAGTTAGTTCAAGATATTAACAATATACTTCTAGGTAAGAGTTTAATTAAGTTACAACAAATACTAAATACAATAAGATAATGAATACAAGAGAGAAATACATAGAAATGCTAGAATCAGAAGAACACGAAAGAAGAATGAGAGCTATAGAGCAAAATGGTAATACTGGAGAACACTACGAGCAAGATATGCTTAATGGTTTTAATAAACCTACAGAAGAACTAGACCCTTCTTATTCCTGCACAGACTCAAGGATAGTAGCAGATGCTATTCTAAAGGCAGAAGAGAGAAAAGCTATACCAGTTTATTCAGGTTTTGTTTCGTATTTTCCTAACGCTATGAAAGAAGTTGCACAATGCTCTTATAAAGCCAATAAGCAACACAATGGAGACGAACCATTACATTGGGCAATGGAGAAGTCTAAAGATGAATTAGATGCTCTTATGAGACACTTAATAGACCACGCTTCTGGAATAGATTGGGATGATGATGGTATAAGACACCTCACAAAAGTTTGCTGGAGAAGTTTAGCTATGTTAGAAAGAACATTAACTAATAAATTTTAAGATATGAAAACACCAATAGAACAATTAATAGACAAGTTAGAAGATTTAAGAGACTCTATCCCAGATAGCGATGCTATGTATAGAGGAGGAGTAATAAACGCTATAAGGTTAGCAGAAGATATGATTAATAAAGAATAAGATATGAAGAACAAATCAACAACACTACAAGGAGTAATAACATTCTTTATGATATCCTCCGTAATAGCATTAGTAATAATATTAACAGTAATAACATTAAATGTATAAGATATGAGATACAAAGCAATAGCAGGAGTATTATACATAGCAATAGCCTTACTATACACTACAATTAAACTAATAGGGTTTATAGCTATAGAATTAGTTAACTACATATACTATTAAAATGACTAACTGGACTACAGAACAATTAAAGAATCTCAAAGAAGTAACTAACCATAAAGTAATATATGATGGTTACGAGTTTGTGTGGATGTCTAAACCAGATAATATTTGGTCTAGGCATTACATAAGCAACTTTGAAGACTATAACAAACCTATGTCTTGGATACACCACCATACATATAATTGGGGTAAAGAATATAAACAAAGACAAGAGAAGTATCTAGTAGATATGAGAAGAAGTTTAGATATAGATGTTAAGATAAGAGAGATAAGTAGAGAAGCTAAAGTAAAGACTAGAGAGAAGGTTAGAGAGATAGTAAATCTAAAACCAACTATAAGTAATAAAGATATAGCAGACATACTTGGAGTAACAATTAAATCAGTAGAATACCATAAAACAAATATATAATGGATAAAGTATTTAAAATAGACTACGGTAAATGGAAAGAATACAAAGAAGAGGATGTAGAGCTTATTGAGGGTCTAGTAGAATTAGATGAAGTAACTTATATTTTATCTATAAAAAGTCTTGGATTAATAAATTTAAGCTTAACGAAAACATAGTAAATAACCATATAGAAAAAGTTTAGGGTAGGTTAGTGATACTTACCCTAAAGAATTATTTTGGAGATACTAATAATCAAGTAGTTACAAATTATAAAAAAACCCCTATAGAACCTTTTTAGTATTTGTTTGAATTCATTGAATTGAGCTACTACACATCTCACTTATTCATTTTACGTTGAATTCACTTAATTGACTTACTACACATATAAGATATTTGTTTTACGTCAATTAGCCTCTCTAAGCTATTATATTATTTGTATGGTATGTTGGTATAGGTTGGTGTGTTTGGGTTGTTGTGTGAAGTTGTTTATTGGTTTTAAGTTTATATTATATTCTCACATATTCCCCTCTACATTTGACAAGATATTTGTATATAAAAAACCTATACTAAAATTAATTAATATAGGCTTATTTAATAGGGTTATTTGTTCAACTCATTTTATATGTAGGTATGTTTAATTCGTACGCTTTAAGTCTAAAGAAATATTGTTTAGTATCTATTAGATTGTTTCTCCAGAGTCTTTTAAGTTGTGTGGGTGTGTTGTTTTCTCTTATCATATCTTATTTATTTAATTGTTTCTAATGTTTCTCTTAATCTATTCTTAAGCTCTTTATTCTCTTTGTCTACCTCTTTTATTGCGTAATATAATATAGTGTTCAAGTCTTGTAATAGGTTTCTAGCATTAAATACTACTGTATTATTATCGTTTACTAAATGTACTTCGCCGTTCTCTGAGTATATTGTGTGTGTTTCGTGTATGTATGTGTTGTTCATATCTTATTTATTAAAGTTATTATTAAAATCATTGTAGAAATCAAAATCGTTTATTTCTAATTCGTTGTAATGTGCCTCAATAGTGTTGTTAATATTATTCATAATTATAATTGTATTTTAAAGTTTTTTATTTGTTTCTTAATATCTGTTACTAACTTAAAGTTATTATTATATTTAGCTCTAAATCTGCTCAAATCATTACTAAGTGTAAAATCTACAAGCCTCGTTCCGTCTTCATTCAATCTATATAATATAAAATCTTTATTACTATTATATATTTTTAACAGTGTTGTAATACTTATTTTAACCTTCATATTATTTTAAGCCTTTAATGTTTAAAAAATCCTCCCCCCAGTTCTCAATATTAACTATATAATAATCCGTAATACTTGAGCGACATATAATATTAGCTCCATTACTTTTTAGTATATCAATAGCTTGTTGAAGCACATTTCCTGTTTTATAGCAGTATGAAAATGTCTTACTTTCATTATCTCTGTATTTATCTATTAATTTAATCCTAGAACCTTTATTATTTGTAGGTCCTAAAAATTTAACAAAAATACTTCTAGTGTTTGTGATGTCAATGTATTTCATAATATTATTTGTTTATAAAGTTTTTTAAATCTGTTACTTGTTTTATTTCTGCTTTGGTAATTTCTAAAGATATCTGTTTTTCTAATATATCAAGTTGTCTATTAATGTACCAATCATTTTTTAGGTTTGCATAGTCTCTTAATTTTTGGATTGTTTCATTCATATTGTTAATTGTTTAATAGTATTTTTTTAACTTCGTCTAAATCATTTCTAGAATTATCGTAAAAAACATTTATAATTGTTTTGTCTGAAATGCTATATTTAAACGTCTCGTATTTTTTTAATATACCTATTGTATTTTTTAACCCAAAAGTATTACAGGCATTTAATATACAAATTTGAAAATCCTGCTTATTAAACGTGGTGTATTCAATGAATTTAGTCATTAACTCAGTAAATTGTTTTTTTTGTCCGTTTATATAGCTCTCAACAACATAGTTAAAAAAATCTTCATTGTTATTAAAACCGTAATACTTAGATAATTTATTTAGTTTTTTCATATTAGATTAAATTTGCCCCGTTAGTTATTACATTAGTTATCAATATCAATACAGCTGGTAAGATAAAAAATACACTTACAATTAAACCGCCTTTGTCGATGTTATCTAACCTATTTACTTTTCTAACTGCTAATTTTGTGTTTACTTTTAATTTTCTCATTTTATTTATTTTTTAAGTTAATATTATTTTTAATAAAAAATGTAATTTTAACCTCATAAGGTTTTTTATCTCTATCAGTATAACAGCCTTTATTAAATACTTTCATAAATACATTTTTATAAATAGGAAATAAAGAATTGTTATTAATACTATCTTCAAAAATATATTCACTTTCACGCTCAAATTTCAACATTGTACTTTCATTAAAATTCAAAGTAATTGTACTAGCTATTCCCTTATCATTAAATTTTAACCAGCAACCCCAATTTTCTAATTTACAATTTTGTAAACCGTAATTTAGTTTTTCAATTACATTTTGATTTTTAAACTCAGTCTCTAAATATTCACAAAGCCTGTCAGTATACTGGCTTTTGCCTAAATATTGTATTTTTATTTTTGCCATTTTATTTATTTTTAAGTTAATAATGTTTTATACCACCAAAACCCCGCACACAAAGTGGACGAGGTTAAAAGTGTATTTTCAATATGTCAAAGAGCCACCGAAGCGGGTTTAAAATTTTATCTACTGGTCTAAAAAAAGCGGAGTTACTACTAGCCGAACCAAATCGGCAAAGCCTCGCAAGGCATTTTTTAGAATTTCGAGAAGTATTTTAAAGAACGTTGCACCGAAGTACACGACAAATATACAACACTTTTTTAATACCAACCTAATTTTTTTAATATTATTTTTTATTTATTTTCATTCTAAATAACAAAGGTATTTTTTCTAATATAATGAAACGCGCGCGCGTCTACAAAAATATTTTTAATCTACAAAACATTTAAAGCACTTTTTTTGTTTAAAATAACAGTATTAAAAATGTATGTTTGCATATGGAAAATAAACAACATAACCAAATAAAATTGCTATTTATATTCATTCTATATAAGTTATTTATAATGGTTACAAATAACAGATTGACCCATCATATTAAACATAGGGCATCATATTAAACGCACCCTTCATATTAAACATAACCCTTCATATTAAACATAAGACAAATGGAAACACTATTTATTCAGACAGCAACAGAACTTAAACACTTCATATTAAACACAAAAATCTCATCAGAATTAACTGACAAGATTGTGAATGACTTACTAGATTTATATCCTAATTGTGATTGGTGGATTGAAGACGGTTGGAAGCTGTAACCCCATCATATTAAACGCACCCCTTCATATTAAACGTCTTATCTAATTGTATAGACACCAGAGTTTATACCTTGTATTAAGTACATCATAGCATAACGCATTGCATCCATATAGTGATTAAACTTATCTACAGGTACTTCTCCTTTATCTTTCCAAACGTAGTTGTTAATCTCTCTTATAATACCGTGAGAGTTTCTATCTACTATTATCTCGTAATCCTGCATAAGTGCTATACCCGATAATATACTACCTTTCTTCTTTATAGTAGGTTTTATGTTAAGACCCAATACTTTTAACTCATTTATTAGTCTGGGTTCTGAATTATCACATATAATTAAGTCTAAACCACACTCTGACTTATTCTTCATATATATCTGTGATGTATTTAAACCTTTCTGTCCAAATATTTCTTTAACCCAAACTTTTCTAGCATTTTTATCTACAGATATCTTAATAAGGGTCGTTAAATCCTCAGAGAAACCAAAATCCTGTCCATAACAAGTTAGTTCTGTAGGTATATAATCTCCTACTCTCCATTTTCTTATTATAGTACCTTCAGCTTTATTTAACCAACCTCCAAGTATTTGATGCTCGTACTTATCTGGTCTTTTCTTTTTCATTGTCATAATTTGCTGTAAGAATGACTCTGATAGGTTGTCTTTATTATCTCTGTAGTCTGTATGTATATAAGTTACATCATTTAAGCTCATATTAGAGCCTTCTAAGACATTTTCTGATTGAAACCAACGTTTGTATATCCAATGCTCTTTAGTTGTCGGATTCATCACTAAAATAACTCTGTTCTGTTTGAGTTGTGAACGTATAGAGAAGTCAATCTTATCAAATGTACCTTCATCTACTAACTCCTCTGCCTCATCGACTACAAATGTTGTAATACCATTCAAAGATTTAAGTGCTGCTGTTTGGTTACCTGATGAGGTTCTAATACCTTTAAATATTATAGAGCTACCTGTCTTTAGATTCATTATCTCATCTTTAGTTATCCTAAAGTCTTCGTGAACTCCCATTAGGTTAATCTTCTCTATAAATTCAGGTATAATAGATGTATGTGCAGATATCATTGTATAACGTGAGAACAAAACCTTATGACCTTTCTCATAGGTTAAGTTAAGTAGAAATACGTTAATACTAAATGACTTACCAGAACCACGACCTCCAGTTACAACGAAGTATCTTGAAGGCTCTTTAAATAGTGGTATGTATTTTGTGTGTATGTTTAATTTACTCATCTTCAGGTGTTACGTCTATAATCTTATCTTTTACTTTCTTGCCAACATCGCTATCTCCAAAGAAATTGATAATAGGAGCTTTAACAGTTGTTCCTGTATTCTCTTTATCTTCTTCATACATCATATCAGTAAGTAGTTTCATATGATTGTAGCTACCTTCCTTAGCTTTCTTAGCCATAGACTCAAACATAGCAACCTCACTACCAAATACATTCTTGATAGCTTTCTTTGCATATTGTTTCTTACGACTCTTCTTCGCTTGGTTAAGTGCTGGTTTGTTAGACCTTTCTCCTTGAGGTATAGGTAACTTAGGTATAGATTTCTTCCTAGAGTTACCCTTTCTGCCATCAGTAGGCTTTATTTCTTTACTATTCATAATAAGATAACGTATTTTTAACTGTCTTGTTTTCCGTTAATGTCTATCCACAACTCACTAAACCTCTCTTCTTCAATAGCTTTGTAGTTATTCATAGCTCTAAACACTCCAGCACAAGCAAGATACTCCTCTTCTTCCTCTAGCATTTCCAAATCCCAACCACACTCCTCTAGACTCATAAGACCTTGCTCTAGGTTATACATATAGATATCGTAATAGGCTTTCTTTACTTCGTCATCACTTCCCTTGTATTCTGATGTTATCATTGCAGTCTGTTTTTAATGTTAATAATGCTTTACATTCTTTGTATTTCTCTTTAGATTCATCTCCATACACTTCTTTAAACAATGTATAGACTCTTCTAGTAGCTGAGAATGGTGTTTTAACGCCTTCTAAGAGCTTTCTAGCATAAACCTTTCCATATCCTTTACAATACTTAATATTGTCTGCTGAATCGCCTACAATCATTTGCGTATAAAAGTTAATAGTAGCCTCTTCTTCTGTTATCTTACTTAGCGTTTTCTTTTTCCAATGGTAATCATAAAACCAGCAAGGAAATTGCTTATAATCTTTATCTATAGATACTATAATAACAGAATCTACACCACTCTTATCTGCAACTCTTTTCCATAATGTAGCTACAACATCATCTGTCTCTACTCCTAAGCCATAATGAGAACGATACTTCTTCTTAACTAAGTTATGTAGCTTGCCTAGTATTGGAGGTTTCTCTCCTGTTCTGTTAGCTTTATACTCTTTAGATATGTCGTGCCTAAAATTACCCTTAGAACCATTACATACTATAAACTTATCCACTTCTACTTGCTCCTCTAATTCAGCAAATATCTTATCAAGTCCTTCTTGAAACTTCTCGTAAGCTTTATCTACAGTTAACCATCTCTCATCTGAATCTTTATTAGAATCAAAGCAAGATGCGTAAATAAGGCTGTCTGCGTCAAATAATATTACCAAAACTTGCCTACTCTTTTAACTTTAGCTTTACTTAACTTCTTAGCTTCATTAATAGCTTGTCTTTCTTGTATGGCTTCTCTTTTCTTTTGAGACTTATCCATATCATCTAAATCCCAAGATGAGCTATAGTTTTTCTTATCATCTCTTTGCATTGTAATTGGGTTAACGTTCTGTTCCCAAAATCTGTAATCTGTTTTCATAATTATATAGTTTTATATTGAGTAGCAAACATACGAAATATATTTGACATACACAACTTTATTTAACTAAAAAGCCTAACATTTTACTGCTAGGCTTAATTTTACTGGTAATTCTTCATATACCTTTCTAGGTTTTTAACTATCTTAGCTATACAGGATGAGCAGCTTGTAGTTCTTTTCTCGTTAGTACTAAAGACATAGTTGTATATCCCTATGACTCTAACCCTATCATCATAACTAATTGTAGAGCCTTTGTTAGCCATAAAGTTAGATAAGTATTTGTAATCATCTTCTTTAAGACATCTAACATTCTTATACCTATACTCTTTGTTAAATCTCTCCTGTCTTTCATCACATCCACAATCTTCTCCTGCTATAAACTTAACAACCTTATCTATTCCTGTTGCTTTAGTTATCTTTGCAATAGTATCTCCTAGTCCTTTAGATTGCTTGTCTACACTTTTCTTATGTGACTTATAGCTTTCTTCTATCTTAGTAGATTTCCATTGCTTATACTCTCTATAATCTTTTGACCTTTTGTCTATGGTGTTATAGTAACCCTTTTCTTCTAAATCTAAATAGTATTTATCTTGCTTCATAATTAATCTATTTTATCGTAATCTCCGTTAAAGTAATCCATTAAGTCTTCTGACAACTCTTCTCTTAAAGCCTCTCTGTAACTCTTAACTGAATTATGTATAGAGTTTAAGCCTATTCCTGCTCCTTTAGCTATCTTCCTTAAAGAAAGACCTTGCATAAAGTAAAGGTCAAACAGTTTCTTGTCATAAGGTTTCCAGTCAGAAGTTATCTCCTTGATTTTATCTACAATAGAACTAAAAGAATCATCCTCACTATAGTCGTAAACAACACCTTCTATAGCGTTATCCTCTTCCCTAAGCTCAAATGTAACTACACTTTTTTTAGAGTTCTTTCTTCTGTATTCGTCTATAAATAAACTTCTCAGTAACTTCCATACAAAGTATCTATTGATTTGGTCTTTGTAAGTTATATCCTTGATAGACCTTTTACCTTCTAATACTACTAGATACATTTCCTGAACTAAATCTTTAGCTTCATCCATATCTTCTGTCATATTATAAGCTATCCTAATCCAATCATCGTGTTGTTTTGATAATAATTCTAACATTTATATTTCTTTTATTATTATTTCTACTCTTGGTCTTTCCCTGTCTAATTCTGTAGGTAATACTGTTTCTTTCTTTACAAAGTCATCATTATCATCTTCCCAACATCCATACTCGGTAATAGAATCAAGCAAGTATTTACTTACTACAGATATAACATTCATCTTATCTAAACGTCTCTTAGAGCCTTTAAACACTTTGTAAGTAATCTCTACTGGTGTGTTTATCTTTAAGCCTTCTAAGTTGTATCTCATTAACTTATGATACATTTTCTTAGCATCGTTATTAGTTCTGTGATGTAAGTTTCTATATGTATTCATATTTAAAGAAATCCTTTTGTCTTTAGTAGTCTTTCTAGGTAACATTACAAATAATGGAGATTCTATTTTATGTATCATATTCTATGTGTTTAGACATTAGTTCTGGTAATACATAAGAGTATTTAGTTATCTTATCATTAGACTTAAAGTCTGTTGTCTTAGGACATTCCATACCTTTCACAGGCATAACAACAATAGCTTTAATATTCTTAGACACATTAAACACCCAAACCCCTTTCTCATCAGTAACTACATAAAGGAATTGCTTGTCGGATAATTGTGATGCTTGGTAGTTTTTGTATAACTTCATCGCTTCTATCAATTTATCTCTGTAATAAGCTCTTCTATTCTTTATCTCTACTATGTAGTTGTCATCACTAGCATCGTAACTGCTATACTTGTCAGATACTAGCGATAACTTAGTTCCTACTTTATTGTTTAAGAAGTCTATAGTTGACTGCTCTGTCATTAATTCCATCTTGAATTAGAACCTTTTCTGCTATTCTCTGAGTGAGTTATCCACTGAATATTACTCAATGTGTAACCTATACTAGAATCTATTCTATCTATAGATGGACTAAGAGACCTATCATAACCAGAATTAACCCATTCTTTGTATAGAGATGTAAATGACTCATTTGCTGAACTCCAGTCATAAAACTCTTTCCTATCACAAAGCTCCAATCCGTCATATAGATGAGGTTTAACATAACCTCTAACTCTTCTACTCATATTGTTATAAGTCATCATAAGTTTACCATTAAAGGTTTTCCAGTATTTTCTATTTGACTCTGCTCTACTCATACTATTTGAATTTAGATTTATTACCGTACTTTTCTAATTGCATAGGAACTGCAATAGCTGTATGACCACCTATTACGACACCACAACCTATCGCTGGTTTCTTTCCTGCTTTAGCGTAAGCAAATGCGTACTGTTCGTGGTTTATTCCACAGCCCACTTGCATACCAAACACTCTTGAATTACTACCTACCATATACTCTGAATAAAGCTGAGTATGTAAGTGACCTTGAACTGTAGACTGCATATCCATCTTAGCTCTACTTCTGGCAGTACCTCCTTCTCCGTGAGCATACTTAACGCCATCAATCTCCGTAGATACTTTGAACTCCCAATTAGGAACTTCCAATACTTCATTATAAGACTTTATCCATCTCTTAGGTATTCCTCCAGTCTGAGCCTTTCTAGCTACCATTCTGGTGTGGTTTCCTATTATAACTTCAACATTAGGGAATGCTTTGTAGTATCTATTTAGTCTCTGTATAGCTAACTCTAACTCATCTCCACCACCCATTCCATCAGCATCTGTCTCGTGATAAGAGCTGTAGTGATTATCTATCTCGTCTCCAATATGGATAACCTTATTACAGTTATAAGAATTATATGTATCTACTAAGAAATCTAAGTAAGTATCTAAATCAAAAGGGCAATGTGTATCACCTATTATTAGTACTCTGTTTTCATCGCTAGTCCAGTTATTGTACATTTCTAGCTTCTGGTCTTTTAATCGTGGTCTGAAATCTTTTGCTTTTTTCATTATCTAAATTTAATTAAATTATACTTATTTTGCAACTATAGTTATTAGAAACTATAAACATCATCTGGGTTATCTACTTTAGGTAAACCGTTCTCATCTAATCTAAAGTCAAACTGTTCAAATGGTGTGTTTCTACTTCTCTTACAAGATACTGTTATAGCACCTAGTTTGTTAGGGTCTCTCTCTAATTGTATCTGAGTCTCTGCTTTCTTCTCTAAGAAGCTCCCTAAGTGTCCTGTAGGCTTGTCTGAGCCAAAGTTAGAGTGTATTACTGTAATGATGTGACAATCGTAAATAGTTGTCCAAGCCATAATCTTCTGTACTACGAGGTTTGATTCCTCAAGATTGTTTGCGTCAGAAACTAAATCTGCTACACCATCAATAACTACTACACCTATCTTCTTACCTGCATCTGTTAATGATTGTAAATAATACTCTATAAAACTTATTCTGTCTCTAAAACCTACTTTTCTTAATGCAAATGTGTGATAGAAGTCTAGGTTAGACTCTTTGTTCATCCATTGAATACGTTTAAATACTCTTTGTGAATGCCAGTCTCCTTGCTCTGTATCGAAATGGATATACTCTCTGTCCTCTCTAAAAGAACTTAAACCTGATGTGTGAGTTCCATTTGGATTACAATAAGCAGAACCTAACAAACTAACAAAGAATGTCTTCATAGACTTAGGAGGTGCTTGTATAAAGCTAAAGTTACCATAAGTTCCAATAGGTATAGGAAACTCTTTTACTTCTCCATCTCTTGTTACTACTTCTTTAGTCTTATAGCTAATTGCTACAGGAGGATGCTCTATCTTCTCATTAATGTTAATAGCACATTCTTCTTGTATTAACTGCATAGACATAATATGCTCGTGTTGTTCTTCTTTTTGTTCTTCGCTCATTTGTTTTTAGTTTATAGGTTAATAATTAAATAATAAAGGGAGGCTTTTTACACCTCCCAATAGTTTAATTAAAATGGTAAGTCATCTCCTCCAATTTCTTCTGAAGGCACACCTATGTCAGTTGCTGGTGCAGATGCTTGAGATTTAAATACTTTCCAAGCTGTTAAGCTAACATAGTATTTACCTTTGTACTCATTACCTCTAACATTAAAGTCTACATCTACTACAGACCCTACTTTATTGTATTTTAAGAAGTCATCTACTTTGTCTTGTACTATTTCAAACTTAACATCTTGAGGGTATTTCTCATCGTTAGTTGTTAATACAAATTCTACTTTTTGGAATCCAGAGTCAAATACTTGTTTCTCTCCGATTAATTTAATTGTTCCGTTTA